>Ga0066606_10000273_pt1 | contig 31424 bp, 24 predicted proteins | sample SaaInlV_DNA_100m_FD_60386 | JGI IMG/M metagenome (GOLD analysis project Ga0066606, IMG submission 60386) | Marine microbial communities from expanding oxygen minimum zones in the Saanich Inlet - SI075_LV_DNA_100m | ecosystem: Environmental > Aquatic > Marine > Unclassified | place: British... | reverse complement strand
AAAGAGGGTTATCAGGTAGTCCTTCTTAAAGAGCCCAAGGTCGGCACCATACTGGCCTGCCATAAAACTCCTAGAACAACTGTTTCCGTGCTAGAAATTGACAAAACAACAATTGCTTTTATTCCCAACCTTAAAGTTGACCCGGAAAATATTGTAGGTGAAAAAATAAAAGTATTTCCAGAGGTTGGATTTTTAAAAGGATTGCGCAATTATAGTTTTAAAAAAATAGATCTAGGCGTTAAATTAAGATAGGTTTTAAATGAAAAGTCCAGTTGTAAATGTATTTCATCTAAAAAAATAAACTTTTTTCATAAAGAAAGCATAGCTATGTTTTTCAACAAAAAATATAGCTATAATTGTTCTAAGTATTAAAACTTTTTAAGGACGTTGTGATGCCTCTAATTTCTAAACAAAAAATATCTAAAAACAAAACTATTAAAGCATCGGTCTCATCCGAGCTGTTTGCAGAAATAGATGAATACTGTAAGTGGGCAGACATTTCAGACCACAATCACTTCCTTAAAGAAGCTATAGAATATGTATTCCTTAAGGACAAAGAATGGAGAGCCCACAAAATAAAAGCAATATAAGATATTACTCAACTAATAGATAGTTGGAAGTACACATTCCTTTTAAAATAACCTACTTTAAGATAACATGTGATTTTAAAGGAGAGTATCTTGCAACAATATATAGTTTTTGACTTTGACGGTGTTTTATCTGACTCATTTGATGTTTTTTTGGAATCATTAATTAAGGTTCAGCCTAAATATTTTACTAAAAAAACCAAAGCCGAATTAAAAAACATTTCGAGATTTGTAGGACTTAATGCTCTTGATGTAAATGCAGATGTATTTCATGATTTCACCATGGATTTGCGAAAAGCATATGTTGCAAGAGCGGAGCAAATTGGTCTTTATCCAAATGTATGCGAAATGCTGGCAAAACTAAAAGAGATGGATACTAAGATTGGCATAGTTTCATCAAACGATACCAGCCTCATTATCAGCATTCTGAAAAAATATAACTTAGAAGAGGATTTTGATTTCATCATAGGTGATATAAATCTTAATGGGAAAGACAAAACGCTATCTGAGCTTTCCCAAAAGGGCGTTGCTCTAGAAAAATCATGGTACATAGGTGACACCCCTCATGATATTAGATCTGCTAAATTCGCAGGAATGAAAAGTGTAGCTGCCTGCTGGGGCTATAGCTCTAACGAAATGCTTTTAAAAGAATCCCCTGACTTTTGCTTTAGCGAAGTTTTGCAAATATTATCTTTGATTTAAAATACATATATTGTATCTATTTAGCTATTATATTTTAAGCAAACTATACTCTTTGTAGAGCAATTGTAATGAGAGTATTCCAATGCCAAAAACACTAGGGTTAAGGCACGTGGCCTTGAGAGTTAACAACATTAACGCTTCCCACTCATGCCCCTTTTTACACTGCCACCATACTTTCTTATTGGAGTTTTTTGTAACATCCTCTGGTTTTAACTTACCATTTTTTTCTTTATGCCACTCTTGAGCTAGCTGTGCCCTTCCAGTAAGCATGTATAGATAAAAAAATTATATGCACATCAGCTGGAAAGACACGAAGTTTCATCTGCTGGGTTAAATAATAGATATCCTTCCAGTTACTATGTATAGAAACTTATAGACACATGATTATTGGAAATGTAGGGATGAAGGCCTAATGTACAGTTTTCTTATTCAGTAATTATTTAAATTTAAAATCTACTATTATATCAGATTGCCTGACATGAATTAGGGACTCAGTCTTGACGGAACTGCAATTCCTTTGTATGTTGAAATGTAGATAAGAGATGAACTTGCAGCGTACGGTTGAAATAAATTTTAAGGGAGTTAATTTTTGATGAATGGCGAATTAAAACTAGAGAGAAAAATCTATGAGCTTGAGTGCTCCTTGTTGAAATCATCTGTACGAACATCAGCTGAAAAATTAGATGGGTTGTTATTAAATGATTTCATAGAATTTGGTAGCTCTGGGAAAAAATATTCTAAAAATGATATTTTAGAGCGATTACCCAATGAAGAACCATCGGAATTTGTGGTATCAGATTTCTCAATCAATCAATTATCAAAAGAAGTAGTCCTTGCAACATACGAGGTTAGTGTTAATTCAGTTTGGTCTTTGAGATCTTCTATTTGGAAAAATGTAGAAAATCAGTGGGGAATGATTTTCCATCAAGGCACTAAAAAACTTTAATATTTAAGGCATCATACTTTGTTAGTTTGTAAGCTTCCAGTAAGCGTGTATAGAACATTTTTATCTATACATACTTATCGGAAGCACACTTTATTTCGCGGAAAAAATTTAAAATTTCATCTGGAAAAATATCATCATCAGTACGGGGAATAATTCTTTAAATGAATTACGTAGTTCCAAGAGTACATCATTAACCATTTCTGGATCTGTTTCAGGGTTAACTCTTTCAAGCTTTGCAAGATCTGCCCCTTATGGAATAGGAGCATTTACTAGTTTTAAGGATACTTTCTGTAAGGCAATAGATAGATCTTTAATTGCAGCAAGGTTATATTGAGTATTACTTTTAGATATATCACTTCCTTTGTAGGTATTCTACCTGCATGGCATTTAAGAACGTGGTATGATTAAGTACTTCTCACTAAAAAGTTTGGCTTATAACTTATGTCTAAGATAGCACATGAGACCGATCTGCGTCGTACATTTGCAATAATTTCGCACCCAGATGCTGGTAAAACTACCATTACTGAAAAATTACTTTTGTATGGTGGTGCAATACAGTTAGCTGGTACTGTAAAAGGTCGTAAAGCCACTAGAATGGCAACATCAGATTGGATGGCTCTAGAGCAACAAAGAGGTATATCAGTTACCACCTCAGTGATGCAGTTTCCATATAGAGAGCGGATCATCAATCTTTTAGATACTCCAGGGCATGAGGACTTTTCTGAAGATACCTATAGGACTTTGACTGCTGTAGATTCAGCATTAATGGTTATAGATGGTGTTAAAGGTGTTGAGCCAAGAACAGTAAAGCTAATGCATATCTGTAGTATGCGTAAGATGCCTATTGTTACCTTCATAAATAAGTTTGATAGAGAGTGCCGTTCACCAATTGAGCTTATTGATGAAGTTGAAGCTGTGCTTAAAATACAGTGTGTGCCAATGACCTGGCCAATAAGCTGTGGTAAAAGCTTTAAAGGTGTTTATAATTTTCAAACTGACAAGATTCATTTATATGCTGGTGGTAAAGGTAGTGAGCTGCAAAAGCCAGAAATAATTGATGATTGGGATGATGAACGCTTATCCCAAGGTATTGATATTAAGCAAATAAAAGAAGAAATAGAGCTAGTTAAAGGTATTTATACTGAATTTGATCATGAATTTATGCTTGCTGGTGAATTAACCCCAGTTTATTTTGGCTCAGCTTTAAGTAATTTTGGTGTACAGGATATTCTGGATGCAATTACTGAATATGCACCACCTCCAAAACAATCAGCAGCAGTGAGTAGAGACGTTTTACCTACAGAGGAAAAATTCACCGGATTTGTGTTTAAAATTCAAGCTAATATGGATCCAAAGCACCGTGATCGAATTGCTTTTTTGCGAGTATGTTCTGGCAAATTTGATAAAGCTATGAAATTCAAACATATTCGAGTAGATAAACAAGTACAATTTTCCACAGTACTTACCTTTATGGCGGGAAATCGTGAACATGTATGTGAAGCTTATGCTGGTGACATTATAGGTTTGCATAACCATGGAACTATCCAGATTGGTGATACCTTTACTGAAGGGGAAGATCTCCAATTTACAGGGATCCCATACTTTGCTCCTGATTTATTTCAGGGAGTTAGAACACGAGAGCCTTTAAAAGCTAAAGCTTTACAAAAGGGTTTAGTTCAGCTTTCAGAAGAGGGTACTACCCAAGTATTTCGTCCTTTAATTGGCACTAATATAATTTTGGGTGCTGTTGGTATGCTACAGTTTGATGTAGTTAAACATCGTCTTCAACACGAATATAATGTTGATTGTGTCTATGAGTCTGTATCAATTGCTATGGTTAGGTGGATAGATGAAGAGAATTCAGATAAAAAGCAATTATCTGAATTTAAAAATAGATACCCAAATCAATTAGCCATAGATGGCGGTAATGCTTTAGCCTATCTAGCGTCATCACGGGTTAACCTTAATCTTATGATTGACCGCTGGCCAGAAATTATTTTCACTGAAACTCGTGAATGTCGCACCTAGAGACTTAGGATATGGTCTATATTTTGCTTATATGGAGTAAAATATAGGCTATAGCTATGAGTTTTAAAGGTGAGCTGGGATATCTTGTTAGCGGGGCAGATCTAAAAGGACCATTCTTCAAAGGTTTAAAAAAGCATATCGCTAAAGATTTGTTTATAGAGCCAGGACAAATAATTACACAAATAAAAAATGATGCAAAAATACTTCTCACCCAAGACAAAAAAGCAGTAGATCCAGAATCAACGTCATACCTTGAATGGGCAGCAATATTGGTTGCATGTGATGATGTCTTGTTACCAATAGTATCTAGTAATGAAGATAGATATAAATTAATGCAGAAATCTCTTTATGAAGAGTTTAAATTTCCGAGTAATACCTTCATGAAAAAAGTACAATCATGTAGTGATGAAAAGTTAAAAGATATAGCAAATAAAACTATAAAGCCGTATGGTAATAAATTTACAACGGCCAAAAGTGAAGGGAAAATTAAAAGCTTTATTGTTAATAAATGTTTGTATCATGAGTATTTTAATGCGAAACATAAACCTTATCTTACTAAATTCATGTGTGATTTGGAAAGTAAATGGTATTCTGATCTGGGTCGTGATAATCCATATGATTTGAGATTTAAACAAGATGAATTTAAAACTCTAGCTGATGGTAATAGTGAATGTATTTTCAGTGTGGCTATTGTTGATAAAAACATAAAAAAATAATAATATATAAAAATTGGGCTGTTTGATTTAACTGCTAAGTCCTTTAAATATTGAAGAGTAAACTGTCATCTTAGCGTGCTTGAATTTTCTGTAGTGCCCCTCAACTTCCTGATGAAATGATCTGTAATTTAGGTGTTAGTAAATATTAGTTTGGAGGGGGAGTATATGTGTAGTCTCAGCAAACCTGGTTCATCTGAAAATGATGGTGGTACGGTTTATACGCATATCTAAGTCCCATTTAAAAAAGATAAAAGTAGTGCCGTATTTAAATCTAGAGAACAATTACAAAGAGAATTAGAATCTAAAAAGTCAAAGTGATTTCCATTAATTCAGTTCAATGTAGTATCTAACTTCATATTGAAATGCCTAATATTTTATTGCTGTGATTGAAAATATCGTTGTTATGATGATTTTATTGTCTATCTAGAGGATTTTGGTTGGGCGCCCTCCAAGTTTTGGCTGTTATGTGGATGGTGAATACTATCAGAAATGTGTCCTAAATCATGACAAAGCTCTTTCAGGGTTGCTTGTTGCATAGAGTCAGCTTTATTTATCATCCTAGGTGTGATTTCAGGAGCACACTCAAATTGTGATCGCTTTAGATATTCTAGTACTTCTATTAGATCTATAATATTTCCTCTATCAAATTTTGGTTGCTGGCAACCAGAGGCTTGTATACAATTTGCAAATACTTTTAATTCATCATTAGCTGGATGAGTAGTTGCTGACTCTATTTCTGTAGAAAGGTCCCCAGATGTATTATAAGTTATTTTGGCTTTCTTTATATTCCGAACTAATACTTGTTCTACTATCACATGAGAATCACTTTCTTCTTTTTGGAATGTAATATACTTATTACTTCTTTGTATTGATGACTTTAAGGATTTCACATCATGGATTTCAGGTAAAATTGCTCTAGCTTTAGCACCACGGGAAGGAGTTTCTTCAGGTGGTGTTTGGACTCGCTCAGGTAACACTCCTCGAGATGTATCATATCTATCCATAATAGGATCATAATCATCTACAACCCCAAATTCAGGTTTTTTATGTGACACCTGATCTTCGTGAAGCATAATTTCATCATCATCTCGACTTCTTTTATTGCGAGTTCGTCCCTCAAATTCATCTAGAATTACTTTATTTTCGATGGGATTGACAATAGATAATATTGGTCCTGTAAACCTATCTTTAAATTTTTCACTTTGTTGCGATCTTTCTTTTATATATTTCAACTCTGGGAGCATATCCATTAGCTCATCAATATGAGGACCATCTTGATCTAATATATCAACCACTCTTTGCAAATCGTCAAGCATATCTCCAAGTACAGTTCCACAATCTTCTGATATATAATCTTGTATGTTAATTTTATGACCTTCTAGATCTTCTATTCTTTCTAATGTTTTATAAATGCCATGAATTGATTTTCTAACTATATTAAATGTATCGATTTCATTATTTTCAGTATTACTTGCAGAAATTATTTCCTTAATGCTTTGATAGTCTAGAGTATGTTTGTAAATGTTTGTTGAATGCATTCTAAATTCAATTTGCTTCGCTACCTCAGTGGCAACTTCTTCAACCACTGTAGTAATATCTATACCATGCATATTGTTGGCGAACATTTTATCGAGGCTTTGCCCTTTAAAACATTTAGGCTCAAAATCTGTATGCCTTAATAAATATAATAAGGTTTCACGCTGATTATATTCTGAATCACGCGCCACTAATATAGATTCTATACTTCCTTTAATTTCTTCATATAGAGCAACTTTACCTGTTTCGCCCTTGCTTAAAAATTCTGTATAAAATTCATCAATTGAATCGATAAATTCTCGTCCAGATAATATATCTGGGTAATCAAGAAAGTGGTTGGTGGGGGTACCTCTTTGATTTCCACCACGGTTACCAAGAGGCTCTTTAAATTCATATAATCTTACTTTTTTATGTTTACTTTTCAGGATATTTACTAGGCCCCAGCCATGATCAATTTTTACAATACCTTCATCTGATGGACCAATATTCTCTGTATTACAGTCATACTCCATTAATACCAGGCACATAGCTAGAGATTTAGCTAATTGCTTTTTTTGTATAGAATCAAGACTGTTATATATGTCTCGCCGAGGATCTCCGATATCTTCAGATTTTCTAGCTTTATGGTGTCTTAAGGCTCCTTCAAAATTTTTGCCAAGGACTCTTTGATCGATAGCTTTATCAAGCATCGTTTCCTTTTTATGTTTATGTAATTCACTCCAATTTGGTGAGCACTTTGATTTAACATATACATCACCATTGACTGCCGTGATTGGCTCACACTCTGCTATTAATCTAGCATCACTGCCAAGTAATTTTCTTCCAATTCTAGCAGTAAGAATTTCTGCAATATCATCACCAGTATAATTTTTTTCACCAGTTTTTTTAATGAAATACTGCTGCCCATGTTCATCTGTGTACATGTCTGTGTATCCAGCTTTTACTTGAGCACCACCACTACCACCTTTATGAATTCTGGTGAATCCTGGAAATGGAGAATCCCCAGTCATTTCCTCTTCATGTTGATTTGAAAGTACAGCTCCAAGATCTGTAGCACAATACTCAGCATAGGCTTTAGTCTTAGCAGATGGTGTTGTTAATTCACTACCATCTAAGCTTCTTGTTATAACAGCTCTATTACCACTACAAACCACGGGGCTATTCCCTCTATTGATAGAGGCTGTATATTCCCAGCCGCGGTTTTTCCTAAATTTCTGGTATCTACTTACGGGTTTTGTTTCCACATCAGAGATATCTATAGATATCTCAGGTTTAACTTCGACATTTTCATTAATCCAATCTGATGCCCACGGAGTCTCGTCACTATCACTATTTTTAAATAAAATTTGTTTGTCTTCTGGTAAATGGTTATATAGCTTTTCAAAATAATTAAGGAAGGTTGCACGGTGATGATTCATCGGCCTATGTTTATACGCCATAGCTAGACCATCAAGATATTTTTCAACATCACGTTGAGAAATAGTTTCATTGTTTTTTATCTTTCTATTTATTTGTAAAATAAGATTGTGAATGCCGGCCCTATCAATAGCATCTTTGCAAGATATATTGAATTGTTTAGGGTTAGTATCATTTAGTATTTGATCAGTAAAATCAAATTTCACAAATTGTAGCATTACGGCACATCGAGTTTCTGAATCAAAATTCTGCTCCATGACTTTGGAATCATCTCCACCTCGACCTGTTATCGTTTTCACAGACTGGGCAAAACTACCCTTTAATAATATTTTAAGGTTATCTGTGTTTTTTAAATCTACAGGCGGAGTGCCATAGATAATAGGAGATACACTAGGATTATAACCAAATTCAGTACTTTTTTGATATAATCTCTTTAATACTTTATCAGGTATTTTGAAATCGTTAGTACCATTTTTAATAGAGTCAACAATTTCATCTAACATATGCTCTAATGTTGACATACTGTTGTCACCAGAAGACTTTTTAGGGTTAAATCCTTGATGATAAAATGAATTATCTGCAGGGAGAGTCAAGCAAGCAGCCTGTTGATATTTATTAATATTTTCACGCAAAGATCTAGAGCGAAATACTTCTGAAGACATTTGAGGTTGAAATCTACCCCATTCGTCTCGATCTCGTTGTAGATTTATATAGATATACTCAAAATCATTTTCAGGTGTAGGAGGATATAATTGTTCTGCTAATTGTGGAGCATCTTCACCAGTAATATGTTCAAGTTTAGTGCGAAACATTGGGTGCAATTTTACATTGGCCCCAACAGCATTAGCATTTCTTAAACTTAGCAAGCTCCCACCATTATGTATTACTGCAGTACCTACCGACATTGGTTGCTGTCGAGTGTTTGGAAGAGCTGCATGGAATTCAAGAGGGTATGGGAGCCGACCAGTAAAAAGAGGGTTGTATCCATCGCCAGTAATACTATTAATCTCAGCCCAGTGACCGTCAGGATTAGGTAAGTGAGGTGAAACTTCCAAGGTATACTCTTCCAAAAGACGCTTATGATAATCTAAAGAATTTTTATCTGGCTTAGGACCAGACGCAGATCTTTTTTTATCATCTAATTTGGCAAGTATATCTAAAGCAGTTATTCCAACCGCAGTTGGTGGATTGTAAAATTCAGCAGCGAATTTTCTATGAGAATCTGTGACTAGATCAAGATCTTCATAGTACTTCACTATCGCTTGATAAATTTCTATATAATTTTTGTCAGCATCAAATACATTGTTTATTTTTGGTGTTTTATTTATGATGTCTTGAATGTCTGATGGGACAGGAGCTGTCTTAGGTAAACCTAACAAAAAAATATAAGCTTGTAAGTTCCAGTAATCTAATTTTGATTTTTCATTAGAAGATATCGTGTCGACTATTGCATTAAGCTCACTTTCCAGCACTAAAATACCTTTTATACTTATTCATCTATTTATTTAGACAAGGTAATATCTGAGATAGTTCATACATTATTCGAATTTATATAAAATAAGCTGTAAATATTTAAATAGCTGTTGTGTTTGAAAAGTTATTGCTGCTACTGAGTACGTCGCGGTGGTGCTACTACTGCAGGAGCAGAAGCTCTTGCGGAAGCTCTAACAACAGGAGTTTGCACAAGTTTAGCACTAGGTGGAGCTGCTTTTTGAGAGAGATGAGAGTCGCTATCACGACGACTAGTGTATGCTGATGTCATTGAGGCTGGAGTTTTTTTTACGACAGTTCCGTCACTCCTAGCTATTTCAAGTAGTGCTCCAGTTTCAGGATATGCTATATCAAGTGCTGTGGGAGCACTATGATGTACAGTAGTAGGGGCTGCAGTAACTCTTACTGTTGGGACGCTGTGATGTGCAGTTGTAATAGATGGAGCGCGATCTGGAAGAGCAGCAATAGCAGCATGTTCTGCTCTGCTGGTTGTAACTGTTACATTGAGATTAAGATTTTCATCTTTTGCTATAGATTTTACTGCATTATAAAGATCTGTGCCTGTGCCAGAATGTAAGCTAGAATAAGTTAAAGGGCTCCCTTCTAAATCTGTTTGAGCTAAAACTTCATTGCCTTTACAAGTGACTGGTATTGATTGGTGATCAGGAGTGATAACTGTGCCAGTATATGCTTTGCCGCGTACTCTATTAAGCCAATTTTTAAATCCCTTATCTGGTGTAACATCTTTCTTACTTTTATTTAGTTGAATGCTGGCGGCTTGGCGACAATTTGTATCAAGCCATTTATTAACATCCCATTTAGTGCCATTTTCATTTTTAAAAAAACTTTTATCACCTTCAGACAAATGATTATACATTTGTGACATTGTATTGATAAGTAAATCACGATGTTCATTAGCTGGTCGATTTTTATATCCCATTGCTAGTCCATCTAAAAACATTTCCATATCTTCTTTTACTATTGGTTCACCATGCTCTATTTTCCTGGACATTTGTAGATACATGTTGTGAGTTCCTGCTCTGTCAATAGCATCTTTACAGGTTATATTGAATTTTCTTGGGTTCGTAGCATTTAATATTTGATTTGTGAAAGTGCCCTTAACAAAGTCAGTCATAATGGCGCTGCGAATATCCGCTGTCATTTCTATATTTATATTTTCTGCTGATCCAGTAATGTTTCGAACTGATTGCTTAAAAGTTTGTTGGATTGCAGCTTTTATTGTTTCTTCATCTAAGGGTTCTTTTACCCCAATTTTTGTAAGAACTGTAGCTGGAATTATAAAATCATTTTCTTTGTTGGCTATAGAACTTGCGATCATAGCTAGCATATCTTCTGGTTTGCTCATGCTGCCATCAGTGCTTACTTTTTTTCTATTAAATCCTTGGAAAAACTCTTCATTATCAGCAGGTAGAGTTAGACATATGGCACCAGGAACATCATTTATTTCTTTGTACAAACAGGCCGATCTAAGACTTTCTGCATATCTTTCTGTATCATCTTCATCTTCAGGATTATCAGTATGTTTCTGTAAATTTATATAAACATACCCAGTTTCATTTTCTTCTAATTTTGATGTGGACTCTCTAAGCAAAGCTCTAAAGCTAGGTTCTAGTCCTGTATTTGTTCCCATACTTTTTTTTCTAACAAGACCAAGAAGTGACCCGCCTCTATGTGTTGCCGCTTGTCCCATAGCGATAGATTCTTGCCTGCCAAGATATTCTGTTCTATGTGTTTCACTTTGCACTGCATGACTTCCAGGATAGCGGTTGCCATCTATTGTGCTATAATTTCCACCATAAACACTTGCTAATTTGTTGGGTATGGAATTAGGGTTTTCTGTCATAGATGGTGTAATTGTATGCTTTTTCATTAATCGTTTATGGTGCGCTAATGAGCTTTCGTCTGTCTTTTGATCTTTTGCTAATTGTTTTAATACCTGAAAAGCTGAGGCCCCAGGATCTGGGTTAGTATAAAGTTCTGCAGAAACTTTTGCTGCTGTTATACCTGAATTGTCATTAACATAGTTCGGTTTATCGAACCCAAGTCTTTCTGAAAAACTTATTAATTGTTGATAGGTTTCAGTGTAATTTACATTTGGATTATATGTATCGATGTTGGGAAAGGGAGGGGGGGCAGGATTTTTAATGATACTCCCTTCTTTTTCAGAAAGTTGTTTTAATAATATAAATGCTTGAAGCTGAGAGTAGGATACTTTTTTTACTTTTTCTCCAAATAAAAAGAATTTCTTTTTTCCTTTTATACCATCTGCAATAGCTTTTATCTGTGCATCTGTTAATGCTGGCATATAACACCTAATTATCGGATATCTACTTGTTTAGACCGTGATGACGCAACAAAAGTTCTATTTATTATGGATGTATTTTGTATGAAATAGTGTTATTACACCTGATGTTGTAGACTGGGGTTACAGTTTTTAGGTTTTGTTACATGGATATTGATGCAGATTTATTAGTTATTGGTGCAGGTGCTGGTGGTTTAGGCCTATCTTCAGTTGCCACACGTTTAGGTTTTAATGTGGTACTGCTTGAAAGTGGGAAGATGGGTGGAGATTGTCTTAATTATGGTTGTGTGCCATCTAAGGCTCTAATTGCCTGTGCAGCTCAGGCACAAAGTTTACGTGTTGGAGCAGTCTTTGGTGTGGGGTCGGTTGAGCCTCAGATTGATTTTGCTAAAGTGATGGATTATGTAGCTAGTGTGGTTTCTAAAATTGCTGTACATGATTCTGTTGAGAGATTTGAGTCACTTGGAGTTAGAGTTATTCAATCTGCAGGTACTTTTATTGATGAAAACACTGTGATGGCAGGTGAGCATAAAATTCGTGCACGAAAAATTGTACTAGCTACGGGCTCATCTCCATTAGTACCAAATATCCCTGGATTATCAGATATTGATTATCTAACTAATGAAAGTGTTTTTAGTCTTCGAGAACAACCTAAACATTTAATTGTTATTGGAGGGGGGCCTATTGGTTGTGAAATGGCTCAAGCATTTTCACGGTTAGGAACCAAAGTTACTATGTTGGTGCGTAGTAGAGTTTTATCTAAAGATGAGCCAGAGCTTGCTAAGCTTTTAAAGGATAATTTAGTTACTGAAGGAATAACTATTCATGAAAACTGTGGTATAGATAGCTTTAGTAAAGATGGTCATAATATTATTATAAAAACCAGCACTGGAAAAGTGGTTGGTACGCAGGTGTTAGTTGCAGTAGGAAGGGTTGCTAATACGGATAAGCTTAATTTATCTAATGCTAATATTGCTATTGATAAAGGGTATATAGTTGTAAACTCTAGACTGAGAACTACTAATAAAAAAGTCTATGCTATTGGTGATGTTATTGGGCATCACGCTTTTACTCATGCAGCAGAGTATCAAGTTGGAGTTATTGTTACTAATCTGTTTTTCAAAATTCCTAAAAAAGTTAATTATAGAGCTTTTCCTTGGGTTACCTATTGTAGTCCGGAGTTTGCCCACGTTGGGTTGAAAACAGCAGAAGCTCTATCTCTTGATCCAAAAGGTAAAACTTTAACCTGGAGCTTCACAAGTAATGACAGGGCAACTACAGCTAATACTACGTTGGGAAAAGTCATAATTAGTGTTAATGCCAGATCAGTTGTGGTTGGTGCTAGTATCTTGGGACCCAATGCTGGGGATTTAATTCAATCATGGACTAATGTTATTGCAAATAAGAGAAAAATAGGTGAGCTTGCCAATATCATTGTTCCGTATCCGACATATGCTGAAATAAATAAACGTGTGTCAGGGAGCTATTTTACTGATAAATTATTTTCTAATAAAGTAAAATCAATAGTAAAGTTTTTATATAGACTCTAATTATCCTAGGTCATTGTAATTGACCCCAAAACAACAACATTGTGTGATAACCTTAGATCGTATGGTTAATTAGTAATGATATCTTATGAAGGTAACAGTAAAAGCTGCACTGTATACAATTATAATCTCGGTAGTATCTATCGTGGTGTGCTCAATGGCGGTGCAAATACCAAGCATTAACCATGTTGATAAAGTTTTAACTCAAGAAAACAGTCTTAAATTATCAAGTATTCGCGCAACATTAAATGAAGAATTACATTTATATTTTAAGATGTTGTTCAATGAAGTAGTTATTTTGTCACAATCCCCCAGCGTATATAATGGAGCTGAAATATTATCAGCAGATTTTGAAGATATGCAAACACAAATTAAAGATGGAAAAGTAATATCTGACATGAGCAAAAAACACCTTGTTGCTTTTGAAGGAGACTTTAATAAAGAATATTCTTATTTAAATGGTGGGGAGAAGGTTAATGTTGAAGAATATTTAAATAAAGCTAATCCTGCAGCATTGAAACTTCAGTATGATTTCCTTTTAAATAACCCTCAGCCATTGTTAAGTAAAGAGCTATACCATGGCAATAATCTGAATTATAAATATGCTAAAGAACATGCAAAAATACATGATTTCTTTTTAGCATTCAAAGAGCACAGTTTTTTTTATGATTTATTAGTAGTAGATAATAATGGCGTGATAATTTATTCAGTTAAAAAAGAAATTGACCTTGGAACTTCTTTAAAGACCGGGCCATTTAAAGATAGCAATGTTGCAGCATTGTATGAAAAAGTTTCTAAGAATAATGCTGATGATGTTTTTTTTAGTGATTACGAAGAGTATTTACCATCTTATGGATTGCCATCCTTATTTATCGGGACGCCAATATATGATCCTAAAAGTTTAAAGCGCTCTGGTGTCTTAATTGCTCAAGTATCACTTAAAGAAGTTGATAAAATTATGTCATTTAATCATAAGTGGGGTGATATTGGTCTTGGTCAAACAGGAGAAGCATACCTAATTGATGAAGAAGGCTTTATTCGTAGTGATTTAAGATTATTTCATACTGACAGGGCTAAATATTTAAATGATTTGCGCGAATCTGGTTATCCAGAGCCTGATATTTTAAGTATTGCGGCTAGAGGTACTGCTGTCGGTATTCAGAGAATACCAACATTATCCAATGTTGTTAATAGTACTGATGGTGCTGGTATATCAACTTATACAGATTATAAAAATAACCAAGTGATCGCAGTATTTAATACAGTACAATTGCCAATTGATTGGAATATTGTGATCCAAATTGATGAGGATGAAGCCTTTGCACCACTAATCGCTATAAACAATGATATATGGAGTATAACAATTGCGATTATTGGAGCAATGGTGCTAGCAGCTTTATTTATAGGACTTTATTTGGGAACTTTAGTAAGTAGGAGAGTTCTTAAATTAATTAAATCGGTAAACGAGATTGTTGAGACTAAGGACTTAACTAAGAGAGTCGCTATTTCAAATGATGATGAGCTGACGGCACTAGCAAAATCAGTTAATCAATTATTGGGAGCTTTGCAGTATACCCATCAACAAACTATTGAATCTACAGATGAGTTTGATAATTTAGCTGAAAAAATAATGAATATGGCAGCACAAAGCAAGGAAGATCTTAATGCTGAAGATAAGAAAACTCAAGAATTAGTAGACGCAGGTAATCACATTGAAGAATTAAGTTCAAAACTTAGAGGGTTATCTAGAAACTTCAAAGTTTTTGCCAGAGAAGCTAGACGAACTCGGGGTTGGTAAAACCTGCAGAGCATATTTTAGCTATAGCTGAATGGTTGTGAATAGACTCAAGGCTTTCAACTATTACTGAAAAAGTTTTAATTTTATCCATCTCTTGTAAAGTGTTAGCAGCCTCGCGAACACTGTCTTCAACAAATTTAGGATTATCATATGCTGTTTCAGTTACAAACTTCTCATCTTCTCTTTTCAGAAGGCTATATAATTCAGATGAGCCACATTTCTCCATACTACGTATTAAAGATGTTAAATTAAGATCATCATTCACTTCAATACATACAGAAATTTTAGTCCTTTGACTGTGAGCTCCATATTTTGATATGGATTTTGAGCAAGGGCAAAGAGTTGTAACAGGAATTTCAATTTTGATGAAATATTTATTTACATCATTTAACTGCTCTGAAATATAATTTATTTTATAATCAGACAAGCTTTTAATTCCTGAAATAGGTGCGCTCTTTTCTATTAATAGGGTAAATGCGGCGCTAATACTGCTTATCTTAGAATCAAATTTATGTTCAATGATATTGTGCATTTCAAATAGAGATTTTATATTCATTTCCCAGTCTTGCTGCTGGAGGACTTCGATGAACCGTGACATATGCGTTCCACGCTTGTCAGCATTTAAGCCAATGGTCATATTAAAATTGGCTATTCCTTTTCCTTGGTTAGGGATCATAACCGAATAATCTAAATTTTTAATCCCAACATTTTGAATAGCTAATTTATAGTTTGGTGTTGAACTGGCAATATCAATCATTTTCAAAATACCTAATACTTGATCTATCTGTTTCCCATATAGTTATAGCTTTGAGTGTCACATTATTATCATTAGCTAATAGCTGTTTCAATTTATTATAAAAGAGGGCTGCAACATTCTCTGCTGTAGGGTTGATTTTGTCAAAAGGTTCAAGTTCATTCAAGAGCTGGTGGTCATAAGGTGTGATTATTTCCTTAAGCATAGATTTAAGGTTCTTAAAGTCGATAGCAATACCAATGTCATTTAATTTATTACAATCAAGCTCAGCTTCTACTTTCCAATTATGTCCATGTACTCGGGCACAATCACCAACATAGCCACGTAACGCATGCGCACTGGAAAATTCAGCAAGAACTTTTATACGAAAGCACGGGTTTTTGTTCATTGTGGATCCTGACAGGTATAGAATGTTCGACATCACACTTTATATAACCTAATTCAGAAAAGCAAATAAAAGCTTAAAATTCCCTTTGAATTATATACTCTACAAAGTTAGATAACTGTTCTGTTTTGACGTTTAGTTTTGTTAAAGATTGCTTCGCCAGGTTAGTATGAACTTCAACTAATTCACGAGTTTGCTCAATGCCAATTAGAGCAGGAAAAGTAGCTTTGTTGTTATCAACATCTGAATTTGCAGGTTTACCCAAAGTTTTAGAATCTTTAGTAACATCAAGTAAGTCATCATAGACTTGAAATGCTAATCCAATATGTCGAGAAAAAGATTTTAGATTATCAATATCTTTAATATTGTAATAGGAGCTAGTATAGGCTCCCATAAGTACAGATGCACTAATGATAGCGCCGGTTTTAAGGTTATGGATGTTACAAAGATGTTCGTAATCAGTGATTTGATTTTGTGCAGCCATATCCATCATTTGTCCTGCAATCATACCATTTGCACCAGCAGCTTTGCTTAATTCTTGAATTAGCAAAATTTTTGTTGCATCGTTTAAACAGCTAAAACTTATACAAATAAAGGCTTGAGTTAATAGTGCATCACCAGTAAGGATTGCATTAGCTTCACCAAAGGCATTATGAGTGCTGGCTTTACCACGGCGCATACTATCATTATCCATTGCAGGTAAATCATCATGGACTAGTGAATAAGAATGAATAAGTTCAACAGCAAGGGCTGGGATCATTAAATTTGAATAGTTAGCTCCGAAGGCCTGTCCGGTTAGAACTACTAGTGCAGCTCTTATACCTTTGCCGCCAAGAAAGGCGTAATCCATTATTTGCTGCATTAAGCTATGGTCTATATTAACATTTTCTTTATAGGTCTTAGTAATATCAATGCTTGTTTGTTTGAGAAAATGTTCTATATCCATTATATACTTCCGTCTTCTGTCTTTGTGTCATCCATCAGCCCATGCACAGTCTGTTTGGCATCACTGATAGCCTTTTCACATTTTTGTACTAGCTTAATTCCATTCTTAAAATTCGCTAGAGATTGCTCTAAAGATAACTCTTCTTGTTCCATTTTATTGACGATATCTTCAAGTGAATCTAGTGATTTCTCGAAATCTTTGACACTCAATTTAGACATAGGACTAAAAACCTAATTAAACTTTCAAGCCAACTTACCTTAATGGCTAAAGAGAATCAATTTTTTATGCCAAACACAGATAATTTAGCTAGAATACTAATATAGGAATTGAATATGCTACTCGAGGGTAAATAGTGGATATTGCTTCGTTACTGGGCTTGATTGGATCATTTGGCATTGTGCTTGCGGCAGTACTTTTAGGCTCTAGCCCTGAGGTCTTTGTTAATATACCTTCTTTGCTGATTGTAACCGGTGGTACAGCAATGGTAGTGATGATGAAATTCACTGTTAAGCAGTTCTTTCGTTCAATAAAAATAGCCTTAAAAGCTTTCTTTAGCAAAAGCGCAGATCTTACAGAATTAATTACAACTTGTGTCAATATGGCAGAATCAGCAAGAAAAGGTGGCTTATTATCATTAGAGAATTTTAATACTGATAATGAAATATTAAAAAAGGGCATGCAGTTATTGGTTGATGGTCATGACGCTGATGTGGTGCGCTCTATGTTACACAAAGATATTATGCAAACTGTAGATCGGCATCTAAAAAGCCAAAAAGTATTTAAAGCAGTAGCAGATGTTGCTCCTGCAATGGGCATGATTGGTACATTAATTGGATTGGTACAAATGTTATCTGCCATGGATGATCCCAAAAGTATTGGTCCCTCAATGGCTGTAGCATTACTGACTACCTTGTATGGAGCAATTATTGCCAATATGATTGCTTTTCCAATAGCAGATAAATTAGGCATGCGCTCAGAAGAAGAAACGTTGGAACGCTCTCTCATTCTTGATGCTTTACTATCGATTCAATCAGGACAAAATCCTAGAGTAATATCAGAATTGTTAAAAAGCTATATAGAAGCAAAAAAACGTGACAAAGTTGATGATTCTAATGGCGAAAATGAATCAGAATAATACGTTGAAATAAGATATGGAAAATATTAATAAAGCAGAAGAAGCAAGTATGCCAGCGTGGGTTATGACATTTGCAGATCTTATGTCATTGCTTATGTGCTTCTTTGTTTTGTTATTATCCTTTTCTGAGGTGGACTTGAAAAAATTTAAGCAAGTTGCAGGATCTATGGAAAGGGCTTTTGGTGTGCAACGCGAAGTGAAAGCTAAAGAAACTCCCAGAGGTACAAGTATAGTTGCACAAGAGTTTAGTCCAGGGAAGCCAGAGCCAACTATTTTAAATGAAGTACGTCAGAGTACAACATCTGAATATAGTGACAAATTGAAAATAGAACAAGAAGCCAAAAAATCTCAAGATTCTCAAGCAGCTGCCACACAGCAAACAGCATTACAGATAGCAGAGGAAATGATTGAAGAAATTAGATCCGGAGAGGTTGAAGTTGAAAGTAAAGAGCAACAAATTGTAATTAGAATTTTGGAAAAAGGATCTTTTAATTCAGGATCCGCAATATTAAAAAAAGATTTCCTACCGACAATTAAGAAAATTGGTAAAGTATTAGCAAATATTCCAGGGCAAATAAATGTGTCTGGATACACAGATAATATACCGATAAACACAGATTTATTTCGTTCTAACTGGGAGTTGTCAGCAATTAGAGCGTTTGCGGTTATTCACGAATTAACAAATAATAAATCTCTGAACTACAAGCGTTTTATTCTAACCGGTTATGGAGAAAATAATCCTATGGCTCCAAATGATACTGAAGTTAATCGATCGAAAAATAGACGTGTCGAGCTGTTGGTGAACCAGAATGAAGAATATTTAGATTTACCTGATGAAATACAATCTTATGTAGATGGAGATGAAGCTGTAATTTCATTAGACCAAGTAGATTTTGGACCCGATGTGGAATCAACATTTCCTGGAGAGACATATGAAATGGTTGATCCAAATTTTGTTGATGGTGGAGGACTTGGTGTTTATGATGAAAGTGAAGTATATGATTATGAAATTTAACTGATTTTATGGGGGGGTTATAAAATGACTCTCTTCATATATTTTCAGGAGTGAGTGGCGGCATCATTGTAATTTAGTAGAAAACTCTCTCTATAGTTATAAATGTCCTAGCATATGCCTAAATATATTAGACCATTCTCAGATAAGGTATGTATTGACGAAAGTCTTTCATCTTGCATGCTTGAAATGCTAAGGTCGTAGTTCTGTCTGCTGTATTACTCATTTCCAGAGACAAACCATTAATATGGAGTCTTAGCGCAGTTCCAAATGGCTTAAGGTATGCTTGGCCCTTTTCAGTAATAGGCTCGACATGGTCTCTAATAAATATGTCTACACAATCTGGAGGTACGTATATAGGGTTACTCCTCTCTTCTTCAATATTAGCAGTACTTGGTAAATCAAATTTTCTTTTGATAGTTACGACATCATCTGGCAATGCGTCATTACATGCAGTATCTTTTGCTAAATCTATAGACTGAAATATACTCATGAGTGGATACATACTTGCTTCAAATATCTCACAATATACTTCCTCAGTTGCGCGAACATTAAGTTCTCTATCAACGTATAGCTCAGTGTCAGCAATAATAACTTCAGCAGCAATTTCACATATTTGACTTAGAGGCTCTGTAAAATATTCAAAATGTAGTTCTGTTAGCTGCTCAAGGGTATCTTCAGCTTCAGTCCCATCAATAAGTTCTGCTTTGGCTAAATAGTTACTATATGCTTCACATATAAAAGAGCATAAAAACACAACTTCTGCTAAAAGAGGCTTATCATCGGAAAGGGTAGCTAAAAATTCAATGTCAGCCAGTTCACTCTCAAATGGGATGGAGTTAATATTTTCAACAAAATTTTCTAATTGTGAAATAAATCTAGCAAAATTTATAGAATTTCTCTCAAATATAGGTTGATTTAGGATAAAGATATTCAACAGATCCTTTACGTACTGAAATGTTTTTTTGTTAAAGCTAGCCTGCGTAGCGTATGACAGTTTTTTGATAAGCTCTTGATTAGAATTTTTTTTAGCTACATCAATTAGTTCGGACAGTTCAGCTAGGCCTCGGCCAGCTCCACTGGGAACAACTTCAAATAGGAACATTAATTTACTCGCATCTTATTATTTGGTTACCAAAAGGAGTTTCTTATCATAAGGAACCACTTAACGAGGGGATTATACATTAGTTATTATGTGAAAGATTATCCCATATCTATCAATAAAAGGCACTATTGGTTATAAAAATAAATTATTAGACCAACTAAAATGGTGTTTTATAATTTATAGGGTTAAGTATAATTTGTAATAATATAAGTTGTGATACACTGTTCCCGGAGACTTTATTTGCAACCACCACTTTCTTAGGAAGATAACTATAAATGAGCGATAAAGATATTTTCAAGTTTACCCAAGAGCTAGATTGTAATGAGCTGCACTTTTTTAGTGAGGAAGAGTTTGGCTTACATGCAATAGTTGCTATTCATAACACTAAACTCGGGCCATCCTTAGGAGGTTGCCGGTGTTATCCTTATCCAACCACCTATGAGGCAGTAGTCGATGTTGTTCGCCTTGCCCAGGGGATGACTTTTAAATCAGCAGTTTCAGGTTTGAATCTAGGTGGTGGAAAAGCCGTGATCTTATATGATCCTGAGAAAATACAAGATAGAGATAAATTTTTCAAAGCATTTGGTCGTATTGTTGACTCACTAAATGGTAAGTACATCACCGCCGTAGATGTTGGTACAACATCACAGGATATGGATAGCATTAGGACCCAAACTAGACATGTAACCTCACATAATAAAGTTAGTTATAAGGAAAAAGATCCATCGCCAATAACTGCGATTGGAGTACTTCGTTCTATGCAGGCTACAGCTAAATATATGCTAGGCAGCGATAAACTTGACGGGGTGCGTATCAATATCCAAGGTCTTGGGCATGTTGGCCAATATTTAGCAAAACTATTAATTGAACATGGTGCGATTGTAAAAGGTTTTGATGTTAGAGCTGACAATATAGCCTCATGTGTGAAAAATTACGGAATAATTCCATGTGCTTCGTTAGATGAAATAATGTTCGAAGATTGTGATATTTTTGCGCCTTGTGCTATGGGGGCTGTATTATCAAAAGAGAGTATTCCAAAATTACGAGCTAAAGCTGTTGTTGGTGCTGCAAATAATCAGCTTAATTATCCTGATGATATTCAACTATTGAATGCAAAAAATATAATATATGCCCCAGATTTTGTTGTAAATGCTGGTGGGATTATATATGTAGCTGGTGAATATTTTGGTCAGACTGAGATTGACACCATGAATAAAGTAGATGAAATATATAATATTATGCTTAACATATTCAAAAGTGCACAAGCTAATAGCAAAGATACTCAAGCTCAGGCTTATGCTATAGCTAAAGCTAGATTGGGTAGTTAAGGAGTGAAATTTGAATGAAATAATTGCAGACTTCCAGATAAGTCACCATGCTATCCTTGATAAAAACGGACAAGTAATCTCTGCGTTACCTGATTTTAGTTTGGATAAAGACCGTGTGATAGCAATGTATAGCATGATGGTACAATCAAGATTATTTGATGCCAAAGCTATCGCATTGCAGCGTACTGGTAAACTTGGCACATACCCTTCAGTTTTGGGGCAGGAAGCTATGAGTGTTGGTATTGGGGCTGCTATGCACCAAGATGATGTGTTTTGTCCATATTATCGAGAAATTGGAGCACAATTTTGGCGCGGAGTTAAAATGGAAGAAGTCCTAGATTACTGGGGCGGTAACGAAAATGGTAGTGATTTTGACGATCCTAGAGTTAGTAAAGATTTTCCCTGTTGTGTACCTATTGCAAGTCAAACATTACATGCGGTTGGGGTTGCTACTGCATTGCAATATAAGAATGTTCCACGTGCTGCCGTAACTATTGTTGGTGATGGCGGTACTTCGCGCGGTGATTTTTATGAGGCTATAAATGTTGCTGGAGTTTGGAATTTGCCAGTAGTGTTTGTAGTTAACAATAATAATTGGGCAATATCGGTAAATAGCAAAAATCAAACTATGGCGCAGACTTTTGCTCAAAAAGGTATTGCTGCTGGAATACCATGCCGACGCATTGATGGAAATGATTTGCTAGTGGTTAGGAGTGCTATGGAAGAAGCTCTAAATAAGGCATACACCGGTGGCGGCCCAACACTAATAGAAATGCTATCGTATCGAATGTGTGATCACACAACAGCAGATGATGCTTCAAGGTATCGTGATCCTCAAGAACTGGAGCAAAAAAAAGAGCTTGATCCAATTAATAGAATGAAAGCATTCTTAGAGCATCAGCATGGTTATAGTAAAAGTGATGAAGATGCTCTGTATGAAAAATGTAATGCTATGATCGCTGATTCCGTAGCTATATATCTAGGAAGAGAGAAGCGTAGTGCAGTGGAAATGTTCGATTATTTATATGAGACGTTACCGAATAGTTACCATGAACAAAGAGAAGAGATAGCTTACTATGAATCAACCAATAACGTTAGTTGATGCGGTTAATCAAGCTTTAGCATATGAATTGAAGCATGATCCTGATGTCGTAATATTTGGTGAGGATGTAGGCGCCAATGGCGGTGTGTTTAGAGCAACACAAGGACTACAAGAAAAATTCTCTAAACGGAGAGTTTTTGATACACCTTTAGCGGAAAATCTTATAGCAGGACTTGCTGTTGGCATGTCTACGCAAGGATTGAAACCTGTTGCTGAGATTCAATTCATGGGATTTATCTGGGCAACACTTGACCAAATCGCATCACATGCAAGTAGATTAAGAAATAGAACCCGTGGACGACTAACATGTCCAATGGTGATAAGAGCTCCATTTGGCGGAGGTATCCACGCACCAGAGCATCATTCTGAAAGTATTGAAGCAATTTTTGCCCATTTACCTGGATTACGTGTAGTGATCCCATCATCACCACAGACTGCCTATGGTTTGTTACTTGCAGCAATTAGAGATCCGGATCCAGTTGTTTTCTTTGAGCCAAAGCGTGTATATCGAATAGTAAAACAGAATGTACCTGATGACGGTAAAGCCTTACCTCTTGATACTTGTTTTATTCATAAAGAAGGTGATGATCTTACTATGATCAGTTGGGGGGCAATGATGCATGAAACTTTGCAGGTTGCATATGATCTTGAGCAAGAAGGTATCAGTGCTGAGGTTATCGATGTAGCAACGATAAAGCCTATTGATATGGAAACTATTTATAGTTCAATTGAAAAAACCAATCGCTGTATCATTATACAAGAGGCAGTGAAAACTTGTTCAATAAGTGCGGAGATCGCTGCAAATATTGCTGAAGAATGTTTTGATATCTTAGAAACACCAATAAAAAGGGTAACAGGGTACGATACAATAATGCCATTGTATCAGTTAGAAAAATCCTATATGCCAACAATTAAACGGATCAAAGACGCTGTTGCTGAAGTTATGGAGACATTATGACTACTTTTTATTTACCTGATTTAGGTGAAGGATTAATGGAAGCTGAAATCAGCGAATGGCACGTCAAAGAAGGTGATAAAGTTGCTCTTGACCAGACCATAGTATCTGTTGAGACAGCAAAAGCTGTGGTTGATGTGCCGGCACCACAAGAAGGAATAATTGAAAAATTATGTGCTAATGCAGGAGACACTATAGAAACTGGTGCACCATTAGTAATTTTTGCGGGAGAGAAAAGGCCTGATGCAGGCACGGTTGCAGGCACAATAGAAACCTCAGATAAAGTTATAACAACAAATCTTATAACTGGACGAAAAAGAACTAAAGTTTCAAATAATGCATCTTATGCTGTGCGGGCACTGGCGCGTAAATTAAAAGTTGATGTAGCAGAAATTAAAGGTAGCGGCATAAATGGCAAAATAAGCTTAGAAGATGTACACATAGCTAAGCAAAAGCTTTCAGATGATGGGTACGAACCATTAAAAGGTGTACGTAAGGCTATGGCTCAGTCTATGAGCAAATCAAATCAAGAAGTAGTGCCAGTTACTATAGTTGATGATGCAGTATTATGGTCATACACCGAAGGTTATGATATTACCGTTGAAATAATTAAAGCTATGAGATTTGCAGTACAAGCAGAACCAGCATTGAATTCTTGGTTTCATGGACCAAGTCTAAGTGTACAAAAAATTGAATCAGTAAACATTGGTATGGCTATGGACACCAGTGATGGATTATTTGTTCCTGTACTTTGGGATGTAGCGAATAAATCTGATAGTGAGATACGAGAAAATATAAACATCTATAAAAAAGATGTTGGAGATAGAACTGTTAAACCTGAAAATTTAACTGGTTGTAGCATTATGTTATCTAATTTTGGTAAATTTGCTGGTCGGTATGCCAATCCTATTGTAGTGCCTCCTATTGTGGCAATTTTAGGGACTGGACGTATTAGTGAGCAATCTGTCGTTGATAATTCAACAATGGTAATTAAAAAAACTTTACCTTTATCACTTAGTTTTGATCATAGAGCAATAACCGGGGGTGAGGCAACAAGGTATTTAGGCGCAATATTAGAATACCTGCAAAGGAGATAAAAATGCGCAATTTGCTTTCAATAGATAATATTAGTAAATCTGAAATATTGTCGGTGATAGATAAAACCTATAGCCTGGTAAATGTTTCTAATGCTGTGGCAGATCTTGCTAAGGGTAAAGTTCTAACAACTTTCTTTATGGAGCCATCAACAAGAACTAGATTGTCATTTGAAGCTGCATTTGCCAAAATGTCTGGGTCTATACTTAGTGTTACTGGTAAAGAGACTAGTGCTATAGCAAAAAAAGAGAGTTTGTCTGATAGTCTTAGAGTCATTTCTTCTTACTCTGATGTGATGGTTGCGCGTATCGATGCAGACTTTACAAATGTAGATATATCGAACCTTGAGTGTCCAATCATAAATGCTGGTGATGGTGCCTGTGAGCATCCGACTCAAACATTATTAGATTTGTTTTCTATGCATGAGTGTTTTGGCAGGTTAGAGAAGTTGAAACTTGGCCTTATGGGCGATTTATTATATGGTCGAACAGTACATTCATTAGTGAAAGTAGCTCATTTATTTGATATTGAGCTGTATTTGTTACCATGTAATAATTTAGAGTTGCCCACCCAATATATGAATGATCTAAATACCAAGGGTGTTAATGTAACAGTGCTAAATAACATGAAAGATTTATTAGCAAACGTAGATATCCTTTATGCTACGAGAGTGCAGCAGGAGCGCGGAGCTTTATCCTGTGATACAAATATTATTAATTTAGATGTGGTTACAAAATATGGACAAGATCATTTGAAGATATTTCATCCTTTGCCCAGAAACTTAGAGTTATCTCAAGATTTGGATAATAGTAAATATAGCTATTACTTTAAGCAGGCAAAAAATGGTCTTGTAGTCAGACAAGCGATACTCAGTATGATATTGGAAGGTTAAATGCAATCCACAGCTATATCTATTAAAAACTTATTTAAAACTTATGCCAACGGCCTTGCGGCCTTGAAAGGGATTTCACTAGAGATTGCTCAGGGTGATTTCTTTGCGCTTCTGGGTCCTAATGGTGCAGGTAAATCAACAACAATTGGGGTGTTGAGTACACTAGTAACTAAATCTAGTGGTGAAGTCGAGATAATGGGACATAATATGGACACAAATGCTGGTGCGGCAAAATTATCCCTCGGTGTTGTACCTCAAGAGTTTAATTTTAATCAGTTTGAAAAAGTGCAAGATATAATTTTAAATCAAGCTGGATTTTATGGTGTGCCATATCGACATGCTAAACCATGTGTTGATGAATATTTAAAAAAATTAGATTTATGGGATAAGCGAAATGAAGTTTCTAGAAATTTATCTGGTGGAATGAAACGCAGATTGATGATTGCTAGAGCTCTAGTTCATTCACCAAAAATATTAATTTTAGATGAGCCTACAGCTGGAGTTGATGTTGAATTACGTCGGACAATGTGGGATTTTCTTCGTTATATTAACGAAGAAAAGAAAGTAACAATTATCCTTACAACACATTATTTAGAAGAAGCAGAAAATTTATGTCGTGGAATTGCTATTATTGATAAGGGTGAGATTATTGAAAATACTACTGTTCGAGAATTACTAAGTCGGGTTAATAAAAATGTTTTGCAGTTGGAGCTGAGTGAGTCAATAGATAAAGCACCAGAGCTATCTGGTTGTGAAGTTAGTCTTATTGATGCAAAAACAATTGAAGTGCAAACAAAGCCTGGTCTTGCCATTAACGATATTTTCAACAATCTATCTAAACAAAATATAAATGTTTCTGGTCTGCGTAATACACAAAGTAGATTAGAGACTCTATTTGTAGATATTACTAAAAATAACAAAGTGGATAGCGCATGAATCAACTTACATATATTAATCTAATATCATTTCGTACAATAGCTATGCGTGAATTACATCGTATAATCAGAATTTGGCCACAAACTATAATTCCACCAGTTATTACAACAGCATTATATTTTGTAATTTTTGGTAGGATTATGGGCTCAAGAATTGGTAGTATGGATAACGTTGCATTCATCAGCTATTTAGTACCAGGATTAATAATGATGGCCATTATTAATAATGCATATGCAAATGTTTCATCATCATTTTTCAGCTCAAAGTTTCAAAGAAATATTGAAGAGATCTTAGTCTCACCAACTAATAATTTGGTAGTGGTCGTCGGATATTGTGCTGGTGGAATGTTTCGAGGGTTAATGATTGGCTGTTGTGTGTACCTAGTGTCTCTTATTTTTGTCTATAATTCGTTACATTCCTTTGTGATTACTATTAGTATATGTGTGCTTACAGCTATGTTATTTTCTTTGGCTGGATTTATAAATGGCCTTTTTGCTAAAAAGTTTGATGATATTAGTATAATTCCAACATTCATTTTAACGCCAATGATATATCTTGGTGGGATTTTCTATAGTATTGAGATGTTGCCGAAGTTTTGGCAGACTGTAACCTTGATTAACCCTATATTTTATATGGTGAATGCAATGCGGTATGGTATGTTAGGCGAGTCTGATATAAATATTAGTACAGCTATTGTTGTAATTCTTGGTTTTATAATACTTTTATTTTCAATATCATTAAAGCTTATGAGTAGTGGCTGGGGTATCAGACAATAATAATTTAGTGATACCACACCGATATTGAAAATAATTATAAAATCTTTGCATATACGCTTTATTGAAAAAAACAGTCTATTTAAGTGCTCGACCTATCCTTTTTATAACTACTTCATCTATATTTAACTAATCGGGTAAAAATGTTACCTATAGCAACATTGTATTGTTATGTAATATATACCGAGAAGTTAATACATATTATATACAATATATAAAAAACATAAGAATAATTATTAAGAGGTTTAGGTTATGGCAAGTATAGACAGTGGAAATATAGGTGGTACTCGAGTATTACATAATTCTCCTGGTGGTGGCGATCCTCTTTTTATTCATATGCTAGGTGTTTCTCCTGAAACTAGAAGGCGTGCTGGTACAGGTCATGAGCTCACTCCAGTTGAAAAATTACGTATTAAGCATGATAAAGTTTCTGCTCAGAGGAAACGAGAAGGACAAAGATCCGAAGGCAATAGAAGGCTTGTGAAGGAATTTGAAAGAGAACATCGTCGCCCTCCTACTTATGCTGAAATGTTGGAAATATTAGGAGGAGATCCTAGGAGGCCGGGTGCGGGTTCAGTAGGTGGGGATACAGACTTCGAGGATCCTGAGCCCAGAGATCTTCGTAGAGATTTTGATTTTGCTGCATTGAAAGTTGAAATTGATAGACTTCGCGGCCAAATAGCCTTGCTTATTAGCGAAGGCAGTGTACAGAGAGATGAAATTTTAAAACTTAAAGAGTTAGTAATACGAGCTGAGTCTGAGGTTGAGAGATTAGGAAAACAGTATGAACATGATCGTGCACAAATACACCTTGAGTATGAAAAAATTATAAATAGATATGAGATTCAATTAAGACATGTAACAGTAAACACTGAACAAGTACAAAAATTAGAATTACATATAACAATGTTGAAGCAAAAGCATGCTGATGACCAAAGAAAACTAGCTCATAATTTCGATGGTCAGCTTCGTGATGCACTTGCTGACACTAGAATTGAAAAAGGAAAGTCTCAACAATTGGTTAATCAGCTTGCCACATTAAAAAAGAGAGTGAAAGATCTTGAGGAACAGCTACTTGATGCAGAACAGAGAGCTGCTGCACAACAGAGAGAAATGGATGAAATCTCCCGTGCAAATTTACAAATAAGAAATAAAAGCGGTGGTGATGGTGAATTAATAATAAAATTGCAACATGATATAACCATATTAATTGCGGATGTTAGAGATAAAAAGAAGTTGCAGGAGAAAGCAGAACAAGAGCGCGATCGAGCTGTTGGACAGGTTGGTGAAATTACAGAAGAATCTGATAAATATAAGGGACTGCATCATGATGCTATTGCGAAAATAAAGCTTTTGGAGCAAAAGATTGGTGAAATCACTCTTCAATATGGTGATTTAAGAGATCATAATTATAGTCTTTCTTCAGAATTAAGAGAAGCTGAAATCCGAGCACAACAATTACAGAAGAGTTATGAGAGTGTACATGTATTAGCAAAAAAGGTTCCAAGTTTAGAGTCTCATATACTTAAAATTCAACATGCAATGGAAGAACAAGCTAAAGAAATATTAAAATTACGTCAAGAAAAAAATCTGGCTGAGAACAGAGCTAGCGATGCTGAGCGTAGATTTACAGAAATGAAGGAATACTTAGATGAAGTAACTTCTGGCTATCATGCATCTCTAAGGAGTGAGCGTGAAAGAGTAGCTGAAATTGAACGTAATGCTAGTAAAAAGATAAGTCAAGCTCAACGTGCATCTGCAGAGGTTGGTAGAGAGTTAGAACAAGCAAGAGAAAAAATTGTAGTATTGGAACGTGAGAAAATAAGTACAGGAGCTGAATATCAAAAAGAAACTGCCAGGCTTGTTAAAAAGTATGGAGACCTAGAAAAACGTAGTGAGAGAACTATTTCTAGGTTGCAAGTAGAATTGGAGCGGCAAGAGCAACAAATTAAAGATTTAACTTTATCTAATCAAACTAAAGGCCGTCTTATTGAAGAGTTAAGAAAAAGTAATAATGAATTGAGAGGGCAAATAGGTAATGTTAAAAAAGGATATGAAACAAGGTTATTAGAATTAAATACACAGTTACTAGAGGTTCGCAGAGTAAATAAAGACTTAGATAGCAGGCATGAAAAAGCACTTCAAGATATTAGTGATTTATTGAAAAAACATGATGTATTGGAAGTTTCATTAGGCTCAATGACCTTAGAGAGCAATGAATTACTTAGCCGTAATACTAGTCTTCGTCAGGATAATGATGAGCTTCAAGGAACAGTTAAAAGTCAGGAGGTATTGCTAGCGGGAATGGGGCAGGCAAAAGAACTTGCTGCCAATTTATCACGTAGGCTTACAGAAGCAGAGCAAAAACTAATAGGCAAAGTCGACCGTTTAGAATTAGATAGGGCAATGAAAAAAAATGCTCAGTTATCTGCGCAGGTTGAAGATGAAAAACGAGCACGACAAAGTGAAATAGATGAGCTAGGTGGAAGATTGAAATCAGGTGATGCCGCATTAAAAGCATCTGATGGAAGAGTAAAAGAATTAACCTCAGCTCTTTATGATTTAGAAGAAAGATTTGTTGCCTCAGAAGGGAATGTTGTTCAGTTGTCCAGAGATTTACACCATGAACAACTGGCTCTTATTGCTGCGAAAAAAGATGCGGCTGAACATATAAGAGTGGCTCAAGAGCAAACCTCTATGATTGCTGCAAAGCTTCATACAGCTCAAGAATATTTAGAGCGTGCTCGGGAGGAAAATGTAGCTCAGAAGCATGAATATCTTAATAGTTTAGAAATACTAGAAGAGAGGATTCATAATCAAGAAGAGCTATTGAGAGTAAAAGAGAAGCAAAGGAGTCACGCTCAAGATCAAGTCTTATCACTTACCCATGATTTAGAGAAATCTATACTTGAGAGTATAAGGCTTGCATCAGTTGTCGCTTCTTTGGAAGAAGAGAATTTGTCATTGAATAAGACAATTGGTACGTTGAAGCACAATATTAAATCAATTAAAGATGAATATGCAAAATATAAAGCTGGCGCGTTGTCGGACCAACGTAGGTTAGAGAGAGAGTTAGAGCAAGGATTAAAGATTGCTGGAAAAGATAATGTTAAACTTATACAGGATCTTCAGAGTTTACGTGAAGAGATGGCTAAGCAATTATTAGCCAAAAATATAAGAATAGATTCTTTAGAGATGCAAGTTAAAGAGACGTCTCTAGCAAATGACGAATTGCGTTCAGAACTTCATCAGGCCAGACAAAAATTAAGTGCAGGAACTTTACTAGCTCAACAAATTGAATTAGAACATCAAGCTGCTCTCGATGTAGAAACTGAAAGAAATAGAGTGTTAGATTTAGCTCTAAAGCAAGCAACAGCTGCAAATATATTATTAAGTAAGCAAAAGGAAGATTTAGATGCAAACTATGAACAGAGTCAATTAGCTGTTCAGAGTCTAGAAAAAGTGGTTGATACTCAAAGAATCCAAATTATACATTTGACAGATGAAATTAAACATAATAAGGAACATATTCACGATCTTGAAGCTCGTATTAGTGATGCTTTGGATAAGCTTCATCAGGAGAAGCTCAAGAGCCAAAAATTTGAAGGTGAGAGAGACGAATTGGAGCGTCGACTTTCAGCCACAAACCATGGCAATGGTGAGCTACAGCAGCAAATAAGAGCTCTAACAGATGGAATTCGTGATGTAAATATAGAAAAAGGACATTTGTCTGATACTGTTGATAGGCTAACTTTAGAGAGAGGTGAGCTTGACAAGAGAATTATTACAGTAACAGGTGAAAGAGATGTTGCTCTAGATGATGTTGGAATACGTACAGGTGAAAGAGATGTTGCTCGAGATGAGGTTGCAAGAGTAACAAGAGTGAAGAATGCTGAGCTTCTTGTAGTAACAAATG
>Ga0066606_10000266_pt1 | contig 31568 bp, 30 predicted proteins | sample SaaInlV_DNA_100m_FD_60386 | JGI IMG/M metagenome (GOLD analysis project Ga0066606, IMG submission 60386) | Marine microbial communities from expanding oxygen minimum zones in the Saanich Inlet - SI075_LV_DNA_100m | ecosystem: Environmental > Aquatic > Marine > Unclassified | place: British... | reverse complement strand
CTACCCATGAGTAGCCCTTAGACTCTAGCTCAAGCGCTAAAGTCTTATCCCCTGACTTAGCAATCCGTCCATCCACTAAGACATGAACAAAATCAGGAACAATGTAATCTAAAAGTCTTTGATAGTGCGTAATAACTAAGAAAGCACTTTCATCACTTCTAAGTGAGTTAACACCATTTGCAACAATTTGAAGGGCATCAATGTCTAGTCCTGAATCTGTCTCATCTAAAATTGAAAGAACAGGCTCTAGGATAGCCATTTGTAAAATTTCATTTCTTTTTTTCTCGCCGCCGGAAAAACCTTGGTTCAAGGATCTATTCAAAAAAGATTCATCCATTTTTAACATTTTAATTTTTTCTTTTGCGAGCTTCCCAAACTGTACAGGCTTTAAGGGAGCATTTCCTCTAGCTTTGCTTATTGAATTGTAAGCTTCTCTTAAAAAGTAACCATTAGAAACCCCGGGTATTTCGATTGGGTATTGGAAAGCCAAGAAAATTCCTTGTTGTGCTCTTTCATCAGGTGCCAGCTCTAAAATACTTTCACCATTATAGATTATATCTCCATCTGTAATATCATAATCTTCTTTACCTGCTAGAATTGAAGCTAAAGTGCTTTTTCCTGAGCCATTTGGGCCCATGATAGAATGAACTTCGCCTTTGTTAATTTTTAAATTTAAACCTTTTAAAATCTTTTGACCGTCAACCTCTGCACAGAGGTTTTGTATTTCTAACATAATATCTCCTTAAATAATTCAAGTATTATAGCTCAGTTAGACAACTAGTCTATCCGACGCTTCCTTCTAAACTTAGACTTAACAGTCTTTCAGCCTCGACAGCAAATTCAAATGGGAGTTCTTTGAAAACCTCTTTACAGAAGCCGTTTACAATTAATGAAAGCGCATCTTCTTCTGACATTCCCCTTTGCTGACAATAAAAAATCTGATCTTCACCTACTTTTGATGTTGTAGCCTCATGCTCCAACATTGCACTAGGATTTTTGACTTCAATATATGGGAAGGTATGTGCACCACACTTGTCTCCTATTAAAATAGAGTCACATACAGTGTAATTTCTGGCATCTGATGCATTCTTTCCTACTTCAACCAAACCTCTATAGATGTTTTGCCCATAACCTGCAGAAATACCTTTTGAAACTATTGTACTTTTTGTATTTTTTCCCACATGGATCATCTTCGTTCCAGTATCAGCTTGTTGCCTATTATTAGTTAAGGCAACGGAGTAAAACTCTCCAACAGAATTATCCCCTGTTAAAATACAACTTGGATATTTCCATGTAATTGCAGATCCGGTCTCAACTTGAGTCCAAGAAATCCTGGAATTCTTTCCTACACAATTACCTCTTTTTGTAACAAAATTATATATTCCACCTTTACCATCCTTGTCCCCGGGATACCAGTTCTGAATAGTAGAATATTTTATTGTAGCATCATCAAAAGCTACAAGTTCAACACAAGCTGCATGAAGTTGGCTTGTACTTCTTTTAGGGGCTGTACACCCTTCTAAATAGCTAACAGAGCTTCCTTCCTCTGCGACAATAAGTGTTCGTTCAAATTGTCCTGTGTCCTCTGCATTTATACGAAAATAGGTAGACAATTCCATTGGGCACTTAACACCCTTTGGAATATAGACAAAAGAGCCGTCAGTAAAAACCGCGGCATTTAAAGCTGCAAAATAGTTGTCACCAGCAGGAATTACTCTCCCTAAGTATTTTTTAACTAATGCTTCATGCTCAATAACAGCTTCGGAGAATGAACAAAATATAATTCCTAATTCAGCAAGTTTTTCCTTAAAGGTTGTCACAAGAGAAACGCTGTCAAAAACGACATCAACAGCAATACCTTCAAGCTGCTTTTGTTCCTCTAGGGGAATACCAAGCTTATTGTATGTATCAATAATTTCTGGATCAATCTCATCGAGTGATTTCGGCATGTTTTTTGGTGCGGCAAAATAGCTAATATTAGAATAATCGATTGGTTTAATATTTAATTTTGCCCATGAAGGCTCTTTCATAGTCTTCCATTTTTTATATGCTTTGAGTCTGAAATTTAAAAGCCACTCTGGTTCATTCTTTTTATTTGAAATAAAATGAATTACTTCCTCGCTTATACCCTTGGGTATAATTTCTTGTTTAACATCTGTAACAAAACCATACTTATACTCGTTCTTTTCAAGCATTTCCTTGGTTGCTTTATCGTTATCTATTTTTAATTCTTCCATACACATCCCCCTAAATTAATTTAAACTTCTTTGAACTCTGCTCTTAATTTAAACTTCTTTGGACTCTGCTCTTAATTTAAAATTATTCTTTGCAACATCTGCTAAAGTTACTGTACTTAAAAATTTCAATGTATGAAGTTGCAAATGGTCCCAAACTGTTCTTTGATTACAAGTATTGAAAAGTTCACATACAACGTTTTTGTCCATACAATCAATAAGCTGCATATCGCCTTCTATTGCTTCATATATATCTTGCAAAGAAATGACGGCTGATTGTTTCCTAAGAGAATAGCCACCATCAGGTCCAGGAGAAGATCTTAAAAGACCTCTTTGAACTAATTTCCTCATAATCTTAGCCAAATAATTGTGAGGTATATGCTGCTTTTCAGAAATCTCTTTAATAGTAAAAACTTTAGAATCATCTTTAGCTATATGTGTAAGAGATCTTACTGCATAGTCTAAAGTCTTACTTACTTGCATTTGCCCTCCATAATTAAGCTTATAATTTAATATAACTGAAAAAAGATACTATTTCATGGAAAATGGAATATTGACATACAATAGCTTTACAGTAATATAATAGCTTAATTTCAATTATTTAAAGGAATATTATGAACCAAAAACAGTGGTTATTATTTGATGCCAAGGATAAGATTGTTGGCCGACTTGCTTCTAAGGTCGCAAATATGCTAATCGGAAAAAATAAATCTTCATATACCCCTGGAACTGATAATGGTGATTTCGTTATTATCGTTAACACAAACGAATTGAAGTTCAGCGGAAAAAAACTAGAGCACAAATATTATTACAGGAATACTGGTTACCCTGGTGGACTAAGAAGTGTAAAAGCAGCTGACTTAATGGAGAAGGATTCTACTGAGGTTTTAAAGAAAGCAGTAAAAGGAATGCTCCCAAAAAATAAATGGCAAAGTGTATTAATGAACAGGCTTAAAATTTATAAGAATTCTGATCATCCACACGGAGCACAAAATCCTAAGGCTATAGAGGTTTAATTTGGATAAATATTACGCAACAGGTAGAAGAAAAAATTCTATTGCCAAAGTATGGCTGACTAAAGGTGACGGACAGATAATCATAAATAAAAGAGGCGTAAAAGAATACTTTCCTAGGGAATTTTGGGTTAACAATGCTTTAGAGGCCTTAGATGTTACTGGAACTAGTAAAGATTTTAATTTTAATATATCTGTTCTTGGTGGAGGCCTAACAGGGCAGTCTGGGGCAGTAAGACTAGGTATTTCAAAGGCAATCCTACTTTACAATGAATCTTTCCGTTCTAAACTTAAACCAAAGGGCTTGCTAACAAGAGATTCGAGAATGGTAGAGAGTAAAAAATACGGTAAAAAGAAAGCTAGAAAAGGTCAACAGTTTTCTAAAAGATAAAAATCTTTCAAAAATGAAAAAAAAATTCAAGATCTCAAAGCCCAAAGGAAAACTTGGTGTTCTTATACCAGGAATTGGGGGTGCAGTAAGCACTACTTTTATAGCTGGGATTGAAGCTCACAAGAAAGATATTGGTAAACTTTTTGGTTCACTTTCACAAATGGGAACTATTCGTATTGGAAAAAGAACTGAAAAAAATACTCCTTTAATTAAGGACTTAATCAAACTAACAGATATTAACGACTTGGAATTCTTTGGTTGGGATGTGTACCCAGAAGATTGCTATAAAGCCTCATTAAAAGCCGGTGTCTTAGACAAAGATTTAATTGAAAATTTAAAAGAAACGCTACAGAATATAAAACCTAATAAAGCTGTATTCAATAAAAAGTTTGCAGAAAATTTAAATGGAAAAAATATTAAAAAAGAAAAAAACTACTTTAAGCTTGCAAATGAGCTAATAAAAGAAATAAAGGATTTTAAAAAAGCTAAAAACATTGATAGATTGGTAATGATTTGGTGTGGTAGCACTGAGATTTTCTTTAAAAAGGGGAAAGTTCATCAAACCCTAAAATCATTTGAGAATGGACTCAAGTCTAATCACAAAGATATTTCACCAAGCATGATATATGCCTATGCTGCAATTAAATCTGGTGCCGCATACGCAAATGGTGCTCCAAATTTATCAGTAGATATTCCTGCATTAACAAAACTAAGTATTAGCAAGAAAGTTCCAGTGGCAGGAAAAGACTTTAAAACTGGCCAAACTTTAATGAAAACTATTTTAGCTCCAGGTATAAAAAGTCGACTTCTAGGACTTAATGGTTGGTTCTCTACAAACATACTTGGTAATAGAGACGGTGAAGTACTAGATAATCCAAAGAATTTTAAAACAAAAGAAGAAAGTAAATTAAGTGTTCTTGAACATATTTTCCAACCAGAAATAAATAGAGAGCTTTACGGGGATTTCTACCATAAAGTTAGAATCAACTACTATCCTCCAAGAGGTGACCAAAAAGAAGCCTGGGATAATATAGATATATTTGGTTGGCTTGGATATGAGATGCAAATTAAAGTTAATTTCTTATGCAGGGACAGTATTCTTGCAGCTCCAATAGTTTTAGATTTAATAATTTTCATGGATTTAGCTCAACGCGCTGGTATGTTTGGAATTCAAGAATGGATGTCCTTTTATTTTAAAAGTCCCATGGTTGGAGAGAAGCTCTATCCTGAACATGATGTTTTCATTCAATCTATGAAACTTAAGAACACTTTAAGATTTTTAGCTGGAGAAGAAAATATCGACCATCTTGGCCTTGACTACTATTATGAATAATATCACTTCTCAAAACTAGTCAACAACTGCTGACTCTAATGCAACTATTACTTCATTAGATTTAACACTTATTAAACCAAAGCCAGCTTTAAATTTCTTCTCTGGACCACTCTCAGATTTAACTATGAGATTACAAGGCACAATATCTGATGAAAAAAAGGTATGGCCAGGAAGGATACCAAACTCACCAGTTGAATTGGAAGCTGTTAATTGAACTGCTTTTTCGTTGAAAACAACTTCCTCGGGAGTATAAATTTTTAAATCAAAAGAGCTACTCATACTATTCAAGACTTTTCCCTTTTTCCTTAGCTTCTTCGATACTTCCAACAAGATAAAACGCTTGTTCAGGTAAGTTATCAAGTTCTCCACTTAGAATCTCATCAAAAGATTTAATTGTTTCTTCAATTGATACATACTTTCCATCTAAGCCTGTAAACTGTGAAGCAACAAAGAATGGCTGGGATAAAAATCTCTGAATTTTTCTTGCTCTTGAAACATCAATTTTATCTTGTTCTGACAACTCATCCATTCCTAATATAGCTATGATTTCTTGTAGTTGCTTATATCTTTGTAGAATTCTCTGAACTTCCCTTGCAACTCTATAATGTTCCTCACCAACTATTCTAGGATCTAACATTCTTGAAGTTGAATCTAGTGGGTCAACAGCTGGATAAATTCCTAACTCAGATAATTGACGAGATAGAACAATTGTTCCATCCAAGTGTGCAAAAGTTGTAGCAGGAGCAGGATCAGTCAAGTCATCAGCAGGTACATAAATCGCTTGAACTGAGGTAATTGAGCCTTTAACTGTTGATGTAATTCTTTCTTGTAAAGCACCTAAGTCAGTCGCAAGCGTTGGCTGATATCCAACAGCTGAAGGTATCCTTCCTAGAAGAGCAGAAACTTCTGAGCCCGCTTGTGTAAACCTAAAAATATTATCAACGAACAATAGAACATCTTGTCCTTCTTGATCTCTAAAATGTTCAGCCTGAGTTAAACCAGTTAAAGCAACTCTAGCTCTAGCTCCTGGTGGTTCATTCATTTGCCCGAAGACTAAGCCTGTATTCTCCAAAACACCCGACTCTTTCATTTCCATATATAAATCATTTCCCTCACGAGTTCTCTCGCCTACTCCAGCAAAGAATGAATAGCCGCCATATTCTTTAGCAACATTGTTAATTAACTCCATCAAAAGAACTGTCTTTCCAACTCCAGCTCCTCCGAATAAACCAGTCTTTCCGCCTTTAAGAAATGGAGCTAATAAATCAATTACTTTAATTCCAGTTTCAAAGACTTCTGTTTTTGTACTTTGTTGTTGAAATGATGGTGCAGATTTGTGTATAGGGCTAAGTGTTTCGGATTTAATTGGTCCTACTCCATCAATTGGCTCACCAATTACATTCATCATTCTTCCTAATGCAGACTTGCCTACAGGAATACTAATTGGGCTTCCGGTATCGAGCACTTTTTCTCCTCTTTTGATCCCATCTGTAGTATCCATTGCAATACACCTTACTCTTTTGCTACCAATCTGTTGGGCAACTTCAATTGTAAGATTCCATTCATCTTGATTAATTAATGAATTCGTTAGCTTGAGGGCATTATTTATAGGTGGCAAACCCTCTGATGAAAACTCTACATCAATAACAGGTCCTAACACCTGAATGACTTGTCCAAAATTCTCAGTACTCATAGTTAATCTCCTTTTATTTAATAGCCTCAGCACCGTTCACAATATCCATTAATTCTGTTGTGATATATGCTTGTCTTGTTTTGTTAAATAATATTGTTGTATCTCTTAAAATATCATCAGCATTTCTAGTTGCATTATCCATTGCAGCAGTTCTAGCCGCATGCTCGCTTGTTATTGACTCTAGGAGAACGCTAGAAATAGTTAAGTTAAAAAACTTTGGAAGTACTTCCTCAACAAAACTATCTATGTCAGGCTCAATTAAAATATCAGATTCAACTTGTTTCTCTTCTGAATCAACAAGCTGAATAGGTAATATTTTTTCAATTGTTGGGGCCTGAGAAATTGCACTCTCAAATTTATTATAAGCAATATATATATTATCAATTTCTTCGTTTATAAAAGAATGAAGTAGCTGCTCGGAAATGCTAGAAGCAACATCTTTGTAGTTCTTCTCGGAAAGAGATGGAACAGAATCACCAAAAGTTTCTTCTTTAAAATAATCTAGACCTTTCTTCCCAACAAATAACTTTTTTAATTTAGTAGATGAAAAATTATGTCTTTCTATTTTTCTAAACAAACTAGTATTATAAGAACCACATAAGCCTCTATCGGAAGAAACAATAATTAATAAATCTTCTCCATTGTCATTGTTACTCCCAAGGAACTTGTTGCTAGACCCTTTCATAGAGCCCGTAACCAATTCTACTATTTCCTTGTAGGACTTGAAATAAGGCCTAAATGAATTAAGCATAAGCTGAGTTTTTGCATACTTTACTGTTGCAATCATCTTCATTGCTTGCATTATTCTCTTGGTGCTTTTAACACTAGATATCTTAGTTCTAATTTCCTTTAAACTAGGCATTTTAAGTTGAGTATACTCCTATAAATTTTTCTAAATTTTCTTTTAGTGACTTAATGACATCATCATCAAAACTAGATTTGAGTTTGTCTAATATATCAGGACAAGATGATTCAAAATAATCATAAAGTTTTTCTTCGAAATCTCCTATCTTGCTAACATCAATATCATCAGCAAAGCCGTTTGTAACAGCGAAAGATAATAAAACTTGTTTTTCTACAGCAAGCGGAACATATTGACCTTGTTTAAGAGCCTCTACTAATCTTGATCCTCTTTGAAGTTGAGACTTAGTAGCTTCGTCTAAGTCAGAAGCAAATTGTGAAAAAGCTTCAACTTCTCTATATTGAGCTAAGTCTAATCGAAGAGTTCCAGCAACTTTCTTCATACTTTTTACTTGCGCGGATCCTCCTACCCTCGACACTGAGAGGCCAACATTAATTGCAGGCCTAACGCCTGAATAAAACAAGTCTGTCTCTAAGTATATTTGTCCATCTGTAATTGAAATAACATTAGTAGGAATATAAGCAGAAACATCTCCTGCTTGAGTTTCAATAATTGGTAAGGCTGTTAAGGATCCCCCACCTTTTTCATCGCTCATCTTAGCTGCTCGCTCAAGCAATCTTGAATGAAGATAAAAAACATCACCTGGATAAGCTTCTCTGCCCGGGGGTCTTCTAAGGAGAAGAGAAAGCTGCCTGTAAGAATAAGCATGCTTAGTCAAATCGTCATAGATTACAAGAGCATGTCTACCAGAGTCTCTAAAGTGCTCACCAATAGCGCATCCAGTAAATGGTGATAAGAATTGGTAAGGTGCAGGGTCGCTTGCATTAGCAGCAACCACAGTTGTGTATTCAAAAGCTCCATTCTCTTTTAATTTTTCCACCACCTGCGCTACAGTAGATTGCTTTTGACCAATGGCTACATATATGCAATAAACGCCTTTTCCTTTCTGATTAATAATTGTATCAATTGCAATTGCTGTCTTACCAGTCTGTCTATCTCCTAAAATTAACTCTCTTTGTCCTCTACCTATAGGAATCATTGAATCAATTGCCTTTATACCTGTTTGAAGTGGTTCGTTGACTGATTTCCTATCAATAACACCAGGAGCTTTGATCTCAACGGGCTTGAATGTTTCTGAATTAATTTCGCCTTTACCATCTATTGGCTTACCAAGTCCGTCAACAACACGACCAAGCATTGAATCGGAAACGCCAACTTTAGCGATATCCCCAGTTCTTTTAACTTTATCTCCTTCACTTACTAATTCATCAGCACCGAATATTGCAACACCAACACTATCTTCTTCAAGATTTAAAATTAGGCCATAAACACCGCTATCAAATGAAACCAGTTCACCAGCAACAGCCTCATCAAGGCCATATATCTTTGCAATCCCATCTCCAACAGAAGTAACAGTTCCTATCTCTGCAGATTTGAAACTTGATTCGAAACCTTGAATCTTGTGCCTTAATTGTTCACTTATATTTTGAATATTTGCCTCAGACATTAAATTCTCCTTTTAAATTTATTTTCTTTAATTCATTAATTCTACCTATCAAAGACCCATCAAAGAACTTATCTTCAACTTGAAGTATAATTCCACCTAATATCTCTTGATCTTCTTTAAAAGAAATCTCAAGGTTTGATCCCCAAATTTCCTCTAAACTGCTTTTGATAAGATTTAATTTTTCTTCTTGATTTAAATTTGTTGTAGTGACTTCAATCCTGACTCTACCAAGAATCTTTCTTAATTTCTTCAGAAAAAAGTCCCTGGAATCGATAAATTCAGTTAGCAAGTTAAATTCAACAATAGCCTCTAAAAACTTTCTTGTTTTATCACAGTCAAGTACTATTTGAGAAATCAAATCTATTTTAACCGACTGTGGGTAAACATCGTTTATCAAACAAAGCCTAATGCTTTTATCTTTATCAAAAACCTCAACAAAATTAGAAAGGCCATAATAAACTTTTTCAATATTCTCATTAGAAGATGTATCACTTGTTAAGGCAATAAAGAAATCGTTAACTGTTGCTGATGGCATTTTGCTTCACCTCACTCAAGAAAGAAGAAATTAAAATAGTATCTTTTGATTCATTAGAATCTTCTTTTATCTCATATTTTGCTAGCTCAATAGCTTTTTCTAGAACTTCATTCTCAATATCTGCCTTTAGCCTTACAGACTCTAGAGATATAATATCAGCAGTATCATTCTTAATCTTCTCGCCTAGGAAATTAGCATTATCTAAAATATCAGATACTTTTCTGTTGGTCATCGCGTCTAGAGAGTTCCTTAGCTCTGTTAGTTCTGAGTCAATTAACTCCAATTTTTGGGAGCTATTATTATACTGCTCCTGGGATTTACTTATTACATTAGTGGCTTCAGCAATTTCATCTTTTATTCTATTGCTTCTGGAAGCAAAAAAGTTCACAACAGTATCTTTCAAAAAATAATACAAAATACCAATGAAAACAATCAGATTAAACAAGTGCTGAGAAGCAAACTTAAATTGTTCTATTAAGTTAATACCTTCAACCATTTAGCTAACTTTCTCCTTGATAAGGTTGGAAATCTCTCTAACTTTTTTTGAAACTTCATCTTGGTTGATCTTAATATCATGAATCTGCATGTCCGATATAGAGGAGACTAAATCCGAGTCCAAATTTTTTCTTGCATCTTCGATAGCTATCAAAGATTCCTCCTTGGCTTTTTTTATAACCAGCTCTGCTTGTTTCTTTGCATCTAATAATTTCTCATTAGATGCTTTCTCAATCTCAATTTTGAAATCAGAGATTCGCTTTTTGTATTCCTCTTCAATATTAGCCGCATCCAAATCCATACTTTTTGCTCTTTCGATTCTAACTGATGTCTCAATATCTCTATTCTCTTTTAAGTTTAATAAAGGCTGAAACAAAAACTTATTTAAAAATAAGATAATAAAAATAAATATTCCTAACTCGATAAAAAAAGTACTATCAACAGAGAGAACATTAGAAGAGTCTGCAGACAAAGCATTGGTGCAGATTCCAAATATAAATATAAAAATAAGCTTCATTAATTAATCCTTAAAAAAATGATAAAGCAAGGGTGGCGCAATAAACGTGGTAAGCATTACCATTACTGTTAAAGCAGAATAATCGCTACTATTAAGAACTCCTGTTGCAAGTCCCATAGAAGCAAAAATAAGTCCTACTTCCCCCCTCGGTATCATCCCAATTCCTATAACTAATTTGTTTGCTTTTAAAGAAAAAGCCCCCAAACCGCTAACCAATTTGCCAATTATGGCAATCACAAATAAAACTAAAGCTAAAATTATAACTGCAATATTTTCTTTTATAAAGGGATTGAAAACAGAAATATCTACTGCTGCTCCTACCATTATAAAGAAGATGGGTATAAACACATCTGCTACAGGTTTCAGTCTATCTTCTATAAGTGTTTTCTGGTTTGTCTTAGCTAACAGTAGTCCTGCTGCGAAAGCACCGATTATAGGTGCTAATCCTGCAAATTGTGCCAAAAATGCAAAAATAAATGTATACGACAAGGCTCCCAACAAGAGGCTGCCTCGAGCTTTAAGGCTATGTATAAAAATAAATAATTTAGTAGTAAACAGTCTTCCAATTACAATTGCTAAGAATAAAAATCCAAACGCCTTTCCAGTGATTATTGCTACAGAGGAAAATTCTATTGAAACATCTTGCCCTAAATTAGAGCTGGAAATTAACCCACCAACTATTGCAAGGATTATTAGCCCTATTACATCATCGATTACGGCTGCTCCAAGGATCACTTTAGATTCTATAGCTTTTAGCTTGTTTAACTCAGATAGGACTCTAGCAGTTATACCAACACTAGTTGCGGTCAAAGTAGCCCCGATTGTTAATGCTGTAAGGAAAAGACTAGATTCTGATGAAATAAAACCCAAATCGCCCAACAAATAAACAGAATAGAAGCCTAGGAAAAATGGAACTACGACACCCAAAATTGCAACGGTCAGTGATGGTAAGCCGACACTTAAAAGTTCATTTAAATCTGTTTCTAAGCCAATCTCAAACAATAGAATTGCTACGCCTACTTCCGAGAGCAGGAAAAGTACCTCATGCCCAGGTTGTCCTAACAATGGAATTAGTCCCAGAGTCCCTAATATTACACCAGCTGTTAACTCACCTAATACTTCTGGTTGCTTAAATCTGACAAAAATAGAGCTTAAAACCTTGCCTACAATAAAAATGCTAGCTAAAGCTATAAAAAAGCTTCCAATTGAATAATGATTCGGATCATCTAAAGACATAAAATATCACCTAAAGCGACTTAAGTCTGTCATGAAAAAAACTTATAGTCAAACAATATAATATAGAGACTCAATACTTTTTAGTTTATTATAAAAAATTAAGTGTTGTAATGCCAAGTAAAAAGATTCGCCTAACTATTTTTAACCTGTGGAACAATCAATATTCTTATTTTATATTGATAGGTTTCATTGTTGGGATATGCGCTGGATTCTCAAATGTTATCTTTCATTTCCTTTATAACACTATCACTTCCTTATTTATTAACCCGTTGGCCGAAAAGAACATGGTAATCTTTGGAACCATTATTGGTGGTCTCCTCCTTTTCTTTCTTGCTTACCTTTCAAAAAAAGATGACATATTAGGATACAAATTTCACAGATTTATTCACACAATCTCTAGAGGTAGTGGTGTAATAACTCTTAAAGATTCAATAGTGAAAAGTTTTGCACAAATAATTTCGCTAGGCTTTGGAGGTTCGGTTGGCCAAGAAGGACCAATGGCACAACTTGGGGGGTCTATTGGTAGTGTTGTAGGGCAAAAAATAAGAATAAAAAAAAGCGATCTGAAAATATTTATTGCTTGTGGTATCGCGGGAGCTATAGCCGCAACTTTTAATGCCCCAATTACTGGTGTTTTGTTTGTTGAGGAAGTGGCACTATTAAGAAATATTAAAATTAGAAGCTTCTTACCAGTAGTTATTTCTGCTGCTACTGCAACTGTTGTAGCAGGTTTCTTTAGTTCTGAAGGAGATATTTTCTACAATGTGGACTTCCTTCTGTTTACATATAACGAGCTTTTTATTTATGCCTTAATGGGTGTTGCAATTGGTTTTGCTTCATCATTATTTACAAAAATGCATTTTTATATAGAGAAAAAATTTGAGCAATACGTTCCAGAAATTAGAATAAGACCAATTGTAGGAGGCATTTTGCTTGGACTATTAGCTTTTGTACCTTTTGGAATTGGATTAGATGTTCTAGGCAATGGCTATGAAGCTATGACAAGAACTCTAAACAATGAATATACAATATGGATTGCTATAGGAATCTTATTTCTCAAACCTATTGCTACATCTATTACTCTAAACAGTGGTTGGCCTGGAGGTATTTTTGCGCCTTCAATCTTCTTAGGTGCTATTTTTGGATTTATTTTCGGATATGGGGTTGAATCAATTTTCTATCCACAGCTAATACCAGGCGAACTTTCTACATCATACGCAATAGTTGGTATGGGGACTTTCCTTGCAGCAATGACTCAAGCGCCATTAACTTCCATTTTCTTTACATTTGAACTTACTCAAACGTACCAAGCTGTTCTTCCAGTAATGATTAGTTCGGTTATTGGAACCTCAATTTATAGACTAATAATAGGAAGATCTTTTGAAGCATGCTACTTAAAAAAAGAGAACTTAGAGATTATACAAAATGAAGAATCAAATATCTTAAGCAATATGAAAGTTAATGAAATAATGAAGAAGGACGTTGTTACTATTCCTGAGAAAATGACTTTAGGTAAATTTATTGAGTTCTTACCCTCTACCCATCTGACTACTTTCCCACTAATTGATGAAGATGATAATTTGTCTGGGATTATTTCAGTTCAAGACTATAGAGGATGGGTTTTAGAGGAAGAGTTAAGAGATGTCGTAATAATGAAAGACCTTGCATCGACTAATGTTAATACTGTAACACCAGATGAATCAATGCTTGAAGTTCTTAAGCACTGGGATAAAGGCGACATGCTTCCTGTTGTATCACAGAGCGGTTCTAAAAAGATTATTGGTATTCTTTCTCGAAGAGATGCTTTAATCGCTTACAATAAAGCTTTAATTGAAGATTCATCTGAACTTTGATTCTTCTTCAATAAATATTCAATCTCATAACCAGTTGCTAAAGAGCCAATTTTAGAAACAACCTCTAAGGCTGGGTTAAAGAACTCATTACAGTTGGAACATTCATTTTTTAAGCAGAGACACTTAAAGTACATTCCCTTTGTGTTAAGATTCTGATAAGAATTTCTTGAATCATTTATTCTATAAAAACCACCTGCTACATTACAATTAATTAAATAGTAAACTGGTTCTTTGTTTGAATAAATGGTCTCAATCCCTTCTTGAATAATTACATTCTTTAAGAGATGACCACCTTTTGACACTTTCATCTTTTTCCTTCCGTCTCTATTGAGGTCTAATATATCAGCACCTTTGTCAATTTGCATAACAGCCATTCCATATGTTCCAGTATCATTTTTAATAAATAAGCTAGGGTCTTTGATATTAAAGAATCTCCTCAATTTGCTAATCATTTTATCTGACAAGTCTGCGAGTCTTTCTCTATCTTCAATTATATCAAAGTTAATGTCCTCTACTAGTTTTGTTGTTAAGGAGAAGAAAGATGGGTCCAAGGAAACAAGCTCAGAAAATTCCTCAACTAATTTATTATAAAATTCAAAATGAATATTCTTTTTCCTTGAGTGCCAACCTACCTCTGTAGGTGGGACAACTGACTGGCTCAAACCCTTTAATATCTCTGGTGACGAATCTGAAAAATCATTATTTATTAAAACTAAATCAGGATAGAACCCTGGGACAAAGACCTTATTGTTCGATCTTTGAATTGTCTGTGCTAACACAGTTGTCTCTGATGATGATTTAAACTCATACTCAAAATAAGGATCATTCTGGATTAAGCCGATCTTAACTTCTAGGCCGGATTTCTCTAAAATTCTAATTAGTGCTAAAACATTATCCCAATAAAATGGGTTTCGAGTATGGAACTCTGGGATAATCAAGACTTTCTTAATCTTTAATTTTTTATCTTTTTCTCTATAATCTTTAATTAAATCTGATGCCCTATTAATAAAGGGTTCACTGAGATTGTTGAAACCTGCAGGAAAAATATTTGTATCAACTGCTGCAATCTTATTAGAAGAGACTCTAAGATCTACTGATGTATAAAAGGGTACGGAAACTTCTTTTTGTTTCATGTGTAACCAAGAATTAATAATTTCCTCTTTTGAAGAAACCACTTCATTTATTTTTTTTATAAAATCCATAGATTTATATCTTGCTGAAATTCTATCTCAAAAAGTTATCGATAGCTTCTTTAATTCTTCCTATATCAGCGCCCCTGACAATATACCCTTCGATTATGAAGGTTGGTGTTGATTCAACCCCTAGCTCTTTTCCTTCCTTTAAATTAGAATTTACAAATTCAACATATTTAGAATTAGTATGGTTGTTCCAACAACTTGATGACTCGAGATTTAAATTGCTGGTCTTAATTATTTCTAAAAGGTCGCTCTCAAATGAGGCTGCTTTTATATCCTTCTGAAATTTAAAAATTAAGTCATGGACTTCCCAGAACGTTTTAGCCCCATGCACATCATTCAAGCATGCTGTAAAGGTTGCTGCAGAATTGGACCACTTATGAAAAGTTAGTGGAAAGTGTTTAAAATAAAATGAAACTTTTTCTCCGTAATCATTTTTAAGCTTAGCAATAACTTCTAATGCTGCAAATTTACAAGCTGGGCATTGATAGTCAGAGTACTCTACTATCCTTATTGAATTTGTTGAGCTTGAATTTGAAACTGGCACACCTTTAAAGTCTATTTTGCCCATTAAGTCTAAATCTTTCTTTGGACTGGAGAGGTCATATGTTGTCGAATTAAAAATTATATATCTACCATCATTTGAAATATAAAAAGGTACTGGCTGTGTACCCTTAAGGTTTTTGAACAATATTGCTCCTTCCTTAAGACCTTCAATGGGTGAATCCTTAATAGCAGTTATCGAGACCAAAGTATCATCTGGTATAGATGATGGACCAAGCAATCTTTTGACTTTCTGTAGAATCTCTTCTTTATCTAATCGTGGTGAGACTTTATTCTCAGTCTTAAAAGAATCACACCCGACTACAATAAAAAGCAAAAAAGAAAAAATCTTCAAAAAATTTAGCATCAACTCTTAACCACTCTTTTTAATATCAATTCTGCATTTTTAAATAGATTTTTAAAATCAAAACATTCTTGAATATCTTTCTTAGATAATTTCTTCATTACTCTTGTGTCACTAAGCAGTATCTTTTTAAAATCTTTTTTACTCTTCCATGAAACAAAAGCTAAATCTTGGACAATCTTATAAGAGTCTTCACGGCTTAAGCCTTTTTGAATTAATTTTACTAAAATATTTTGAGAAAAAATTACTCCATTAGTCTTCCAAATGTTGCTCAACATGTTTTCTTTGTAAACATTTAGATTATCCAGCATGTAATTCATTCTGGTAAGCATAAAATGGCTTAATATGGAAGAATCGGGACCAATAACTCTCTCAACAGAAGAGTGACTTATGTCCCTTTCGTGCCACAAAGGTATATTCTCGAAAGAGGCAATAGTATTAGAGCGCACAACTCTTGATAACCCTGACAAATTTTCTGATAGTATAGGATTTCTCTTGTGGGGCATAGCAGATGAGCCTTTCTGACCCTTAGAAAAGGGTTCCTCTACTTCTAGAACTTCAGTCCTTTGCATATGCCTAATCTGAATGGAAATTCTCTCAATTGAAGAAGCTATAAATGATAGCGCAGTGAAATATTCAGCATGAATATCTCTATTAATAATTTGGCTACTAATTTTTGCGGGTTTTAACTTTAGTTTTTTGCAAGCTCTAAGTTCAATCTCTGGTAAAACATTAGAATAAGTCCCTACTGCTCCAGAAATTTTACCTATGCTACAAGCATCTATAGCATTCTTAAGTCTTGATTCAGCTCTTTTAATCTCGTCAAGCCAGTTAGCCAAAACAAGTCCAAAAGTTGTCACTTCAGCGTGAATTCCATGAGATCTTCCCATTATAGGAGTCCTAATGTACCTTTTGGATAATTTTGTAAGAATTCTTACTGTCTTATTTATTTCTTTCTTAATTAAATTCCCGGATTCTACAAGTAGTAATGACAAAGAGGTATCTAAGATATCAGATGAAGTTAGCCCTAAATGAACAAAGCGGGAGTCTTCTCCTATCGATTTTGCAAGATTTGTAGTAAATGCAATTACATCATGCTTGATAACTTTCTCTAATTTATCAATTTCTTTAACATTAAATTTTGAATCTTTCTTAATTCTTAAATATGACTTTTTAGGAATAAATCCGTAATAACTCCAAGCTTCACATACTGCAATTTCTACATCTAACCATTTCTGATATTTATTACTATCAGACCATATACTTTCCATCTCTTTTGTACTATATCTATTAATCATTGGAAGCCCTTATTATTATACACACTTTATAATCTCTTCCATAAACTTGTTAAATAGACTTGATTCATTATATTTATATTATGAGTCCATTAAGAATTATTTTTTCAATTATTAGTGCAATAGCCGGTTTTTGGATTACTTTAACTAACCTTAAAGCAGCAGGAAATCTTATACTTCCATATTCTGTTGGCATGGGCATCTTTTGTGGTTTAGCAACTTTCTTTTTTGTTTATTATTCCGAAAAACTCTTTAGTGACTTAAGTGCAAAAGCCTTAGTTGGTGCTACAGTTGGAACAGGTGCGGCATTACTATTCTTTTTAACCTTTGCTTACTTCTCGGAAATTATTGGATTAAGTGCTCGATACCCATTTTATACTTACCCAATAGTCTTCCTTTCAGTTTTATGTCTGGGTATTGCTGTCGGGCTTAAGAAAGGTGGAGGAGGAGAGTCCCCGGTAAATTCTAAGAATGATTTCTTTCATTCAAAAGTCTTGGATACTAGCGCAATAATTGATGGAAGAATTTCAGATATCTCTAAAGTAGGTTTTATTGAGGGTTCAATAATTGTTCCACAATTTGTCATTAGAGAACTTCAAGGTATCGCTGATTCAAATGATAACTTAAAAAAGGTCCGTGGAAGACGTGGTCTTGAAGTATTAAAAAATCTGCAAGAACAAAAAGATATAAGGGTCAAAATTGTTGATAAAGATTTCTCCAATATTAGAGAAGTAGACTTGAAGCTAGTTAGACTTGCAAAAGAATTCTCTGCTCACTTGGTAACAAACGATTTTAATCTAACAAAAGTTGCTAATCTTCAAGGTGTTAGAGTTCTAAATGTTAACCAACTTGCGAACTCACTAAGACCCGTTATTCTGCCTGGGGAATCCATGAAAATTAAGGTTTCTAAGGCTGGTAAGGACGAAAGACAAGGTGTCGGATATCTAGATGATGGTACAATGGTTGTTATCGATAATGGAAAAAAACATATTAGTGAGTTTATCAATATTATTATAACTAGTGTAATACAGACTCCAACAGGAAGAATGATTTTTTCAAAAGTTGGGGATCCTAATGACTAACTTTTTTCTAAAATTATAATATTATGTCATCACCATTTTTATCTTTCATAATCACATCTGCTGGAAAAGGTTTAAGATTTGGAAAATCAAAGGAGCCTAAGCAATATCATCTCATTAATGGTATTCCAATATTTATTTATTCTCTTATTTCAATCTCTAAATTAAAAAACAAAAAGGAAATTTTTTTAACAATCAATAAGTCTCAAAAACCTGACTTGATTAAAAAAAAATTAAAAAAATATAAGCTCGATGAGGTTAGGGTTATTTTAGGCGGAGAGACCCGTGCTGAGAGTGTTCTAAATGCTTTTCATGAAATCAAATCAAATAACGGACTAATTATAATTCACGATTCTGTTAGACCAAACTTTAACTTCTTGAATATAAAGAAAATTATAAAAAATCTTAATCAATACTCAGGAACTGTAGTAGCATCAAAAATATACAACACTGTAAAAAGTGTTAAAAATAATTCAATTTTAAAAACCCTAGACCGATCAGAGTTATGGGTTTCTGAAACACCACAAATCTTTAAATACAAAGCACTAGCATCTTGTTATAAAAAAGATGATGGGAAATTTGAATACACTGATGAAGCTGAGCTACTTGAAAAAAATAGATTTAAAATTAAAATTTATGATAATAAAGAATTTAATATGAAGATAACCACCAAAGAAGACTTAAAAATTTATAAGCAGTTGTTGCGAAATGTATAGAATTGGTATTGGTTACGACATTCACAAAATCTCTAAGGACGAAAGGTTATATATTGGGGGAGTTGAGATTCCATCTAAGTTTGGATTATTAGGTCATTCTGATGCGGATTTGTTGATACATTCAATATGTGATGCAATACTTGGTGCCTTGGCCAAAGGTGATATTGGAGAAATTTTCAGCAACAAAGATAATAGAAATAAAAACAAAAGAAGCTCTTATTTTCTTAAAAAGATTCTTAAAATTATGGAAAAAGAAGATTATAAAATAGTTAATATAGACACTACAATAATCTGTGAAAAACCAAAACTTTCAAAATATAAAGCTAAGATAAGAAAATCCTTAGCATCTATTCTATTGATTCCATTAGGTTGCATCTCAGTCAAGGCAACTACTTCAGAAGAATTAGGCCATATAGGAGAAAAATTAGGGATTGCCTGTAAAACAGTCCTTCTACTTCGTAAGAACAATCTGGATAAGTTATAGATGAAATTTGAAAAATCTAATGCTAATTTTCTTGGAATCAAGAATCCACTTATTAAAAATACAAAAGCAATTATTCTTCCTTATGGACTAGAAAATACAACAAGTTATGGTGTTGGTACAAAGAGTGGTCCCAAAGCAATACTAAAAGCTTCGCGCCAACTAGAGTTATATGATGACTTTTATAATAACGAACCAGAAAAAAATATTGGAATTATAACTGCCAAATTAGAAAAACCGCCTTCTAAAAACCGTGAAGCAATTCATAGGATCGAAAAATTAATATCGGAAATTTTAAAACTCAACAAATTCCCCTTTATGCTCGGGGGTGAGCATACAATTACAGCTGGCGCGATTAATGCTTTTGCTAAAAAGTATGAGGAAATTATTGTAATTCAATTTGATGCGCATACAGACTTAAGACAAGAATACCAAAATAATATTTATTCGCATGCATGTACAATGAGAAGGTGCCTCGACAATAAGAATATTAAACTCCTCTCCATTGGAATTAGAAGTAGCTCTATAGAAGAAGTTGCTTACTTAAATAAGAACAAGAAAAGAATCAATATATATTGGGCTAAAGATAAGAAAAACTGGGAGCTCAAAGAAATAATAAAATTTATAAAAAATAAAAAGACTTATATTACCTTTGATTTGGATTGCTTCGACCCGAGCCTGATGCCTGCAACAGGTACACCTGAACCAGGCGGGCTTTTTTGGGATGAGACGTTAGATATTTTGATGAGGATTTGTTCTAACTCTAACGTCATTGGTGCAGACATTAATGAGTTATCACCTATTAAGAATTTCCAATCATGTGATTTTCTAGCAGCAAAACTATGCTACAAAATTTTATCTTTTGTTTTTAACACACACAAAAAGCTTTAAATAGCAAATACCAATATCTTTTCGTTAGTGTATTATTTAAAGAAAACCATTTAAGGAGATGTCTTTTATGTCGCATAAATTGCCAGAATTAAAATATTCATATGATGCTTTAGAGCCGCACATAGATTCAAAAACTATGGAGATACATCACTCTAAACATCATCAAACCTATATAACAAATCTAAATAAAGCGCTTGAATCATACTCTGAGCTCTTTGAAAAATCACTAGAAGATCTTTTATCTAACCTAGATCAAATACCTGAATCCATTAGGGTTGCTGTCAGAAATGGTGGAGGTGGTCATTTAAACCATTCTTTATTTTGGGAAACAATTGGGCCTAATAGCGGCGATGAACCAAAGGGTAAAATTTTAGAATTAATAAATGGTTCCTTTGGAGACTTTGAAAGCTTCAAAAGTGAGTTCTCTGAAAAAGCAATGAAACAATTTGGTAGTGGTTGGGGATGGCTTTGCCAAGATAGTAGTGGGAAGTTGGTAACGTTGTCAACTCCAAATCAGGATAGTCCAATCTCTTCTGGTCTAAACCCTATCCTTGGATTAGATGTATGGGAACACGCGTATTATTTAAATTATCAGAATCGTCGTCCCGACTATATAAAAGCTTTTTGGGAAATTATTGACTGGGCTTCTGTCGAAGGCAAATTAAAGTAAAATGAAAAATAAAAAATTTTCTTCTTTTGTTACAGAAGGTTTAGATAAAGCTCCCAACAGGTCTATGCTTAGGGCAGTAGGCTTCACTAACCCTGATTTTAATAAGCCTATCATTGGCGTAGCATCGACTTGGGCTATGGTTACACCTTGCAACATGCATATTAATCTTTTAGCCGACCATGCAGCTAAGGGAGTTAACACAAATGGTGGCAAAGCTATAATCTTCAATACAATTACTGTCTCAGATGGAATATCAATGGGGACACCTGGAATGAAATACTCGTTAATATCTAGAGAAGTAATTGCCGACTCTATTGAAACTGTGTCTGGAGCTGAAGGTTTTGATGGTGTTTTAACTATTGGTGGTTGCGATAAAAATATGCCTGGTTGTTTAATTGCTATGGCTAGATTAAATAGACCCTCAATTTTTATATATGGAGGCTCCATAATGCCTGGGATATATAAGAAAAAGCCAGTTGATGTAGTTTCTGTGTTTGAAGCTGTTGGTTCCTATTCTAATAATCTCATTACAAAGAAAGAATTAGAAGAAATTGAGAAGTGTGCTATTCCAGGTCCTGGATCATGTGGTGGTATGTATACAGCTAATACAATGGCCTCAGCAATAGAAGCACTAGGAATGAGTCTTCCTGGTAGCTCTACACAAATAGCAATCTCAGGTAACAAAAAGAATGACTGCTTAAACTCAGGGAAATCTTTAGTAAATCTAATTAAAAAAGATATAAAACCAAGAGATATAATGACTAAAAAAGCTTTTGAAAATGCAATAACTGTAACTGTAGCGCTTGGTGGATCAACAAATTCAGTTTTACATTTAATAGCAATGGCAAATGCTGCAAATGTTAAGTTGTCCATTGATGACTTCACAAGAATTGGCAAGAAAGTTCCTGTTCTAGCTGACCTAAAACCTAGTGGATCACATATGATGGCAAAATTTTGTCAAATTGGTGGCTTGCCTCCGCTCTTAAAACGTTTACTAGATAACAATTTGCTTCATGGGGACTGCCTTACAGTAACGGGAAAGACAATGGAGGAGAACTTAAAAAAAGTAAAAGATAATCTAGGATCTGAAGTAATAAGGCCTATTAATAATCCAATAAAAAAAGATAGTCATTTAGTGATTCTCAAAGGAAACTTGTCACCGGATGGATCTGTTGCTAAAATTTCAGGTAAAGAGGGTCTTACATTTCAGGGCAAAGCTATAGTTTTTGATTCAGAAGAAAAATGTATGGACGCGATATTAAAAAGAAAAGTAAAGAAGGGTCATGTAATTGTTATTAGGTATGAAGGCCCCAGGGGCGGTCCCGGAATGAGGGAGATGTTGTCCCCAACCTCCGCTATAATGGGACAAGGGCTTGGATCTGACGTAGCATTTATAACTGATGGTAGATTCTCAGGTGGTACTCATGGATTTGTAGTGGGGCATATAACACCAGAAGCTTTTGACGGGGGTCTAATTGCATTAATAAAAAATGATGATTTAATAAGCATTGATTCTTCAAAAAGAAAATTAGAATTAAAAATTTCAAAAAAAGAAATTCTATCAAGAAAAAAACTTTGGAAGCAACCTTCGCAGAGACACTTAACAGGTGCAATATACAAATACTCAGTCTTAGTAAGCTCAGCTTCAAAAGGAGCAATTACAGATGGCAAAAATGACTAAGAAAAATAACCCTGGGCTAAACGGTAAAAATATTTTGGTTGGTGTAACTGGCGGGATTTCAGCTTACAAAGCATGTGAAGTTGTAAGAATACTAGTGAAAGAAGGTGCAAATGTTAATGTAGTAATGACAAACAATGCAGAGAAGTTTATAAGTAAAATGACTTTTAAATATCTTTCTGGCAACAAAGTTTTATCAGACATGTACGATGATGATTCTTCTCAAATCTCACACATAGAACTAGCAGATTCTAGCGATTTAATTCTCGTATGTCCTGCAACAGCTAATTTTATCTCTAAGTTTTCTGGCGGTATTGCGGATAACTTATTACTAAATATTCTTCTGGCAACTAAAAGTCCGATTGTAGTTTGTCCTGCAATGAACGTAAACATGTATAACAATTCTATTATTAAAGGTAATGTGTCTAAACTTAAAAAATTAGGAACAACTATTGTAGAGCCTGCTAGTGGGGAGTTGGCTTGTGGTTGGGAAGGAAAAGGAAGACTAGCAGAATTAGAAACAATAGTAAAAACTTTAAAAAAAAAAGTCAAAAATAAAGACTTAGCTGATGAAAAAATTCTCTTAACTTGTGGTGCTACTAGAGAGTATCTTGATCCAATTAGATTCATTTCTAATCCCTCTTCAGGAAGGATGGGTCTATGTCTAGCTAACGAACTAAGCTCTAGAGGAGCAATTACAAAAATTATTTCTGGATATGTCGAAGAGGATTTTTCAAACTTTGATAATAACGTCAGCTGTCAGTCATGTGACGAGATGGCTAAAGAAGTTTTAAGCAATCTGGGAAAATATTCTGTAATCATTAAAGCTGCAGCAGTAGGTGATTACAAATTCAAGAATAAGAGAAAAAATAAGTTAAAAAAAGCTCAAGATAGTGTTACCTTTGAGATGGATAAAAACATTGATATTCTGGGTGAAGTTGGCAAAAAGAAAAAAAAGAACCAAATTTTAATTGGATTTTGCGCTGAAACTGAAAATGTTATTAAGAATGCAAAACAGAAAATTAAAAACAAAAACCTTGATTTAATTGTAGCGAATGATGTGTCAGTTAATGATAGTGGGTTCGGGGAAAAAAACAATTTTACTTATCTTGTAGATAATAATAATAAAGTGGAAAGATTAGGGTTAATTTCAAAAGAAGATTTATCCATAGAAATTGGTAATAATATTGACAAGATTAGGGCAAGACTTAAAAAAGCCTCACCCAAGAACTAGAATTTATAGAATAGCGTCCTTACAAGCCTTAGCAATCCTGAATTTAACAACCTTTTTTGCTGGTATCTGAATAACTTCACCAGTCTGAGGATTTCTTCCTTGTCTAGCTTTACGATCAACAAGAACTAGTTTTCCTAACCCAGGAACTGTAAACGTACCCTCTGATTTAGCTTCAGCGCAAGCAAGTTCTGCGAATGTTTCCATGAAACGAGTTGCTTCAACCTTGGAAATACTTAGCTTTTCAGCTAATGCACTTGAAATCTGTGATTTTGTCTTAGCCATTGTTTAATGCCTCCTAAAGTACCATTATTTTTTAATAATACTATTTTTCCTAATAATAGTTTTTTAATAGTAAAAATGCAAGCTTTTATCTTATAAAATCATGTATATTATTTTTCATAGTGTTACCTAAAAGAAAAAGTTTAATTTCATTCTTCTTACTTTTTGCAATTATTCTAGTATCAATCTACTATTTGAAGTTTTATAAACAATCGGACGCCGAACAGAAAGTATCAGTCCCTAAAGTATTAGTCATTGATAGAGTAGTAGGAGACTTCTCAAAAAAATTATTTCTTTTTGCTAAACTTCATAGTGATAAAAGTATTGATATAATTGCGGAAACTGATGGGACAATTAAGTTTCAGAACTATGAAATCGGTGATTATGTTAGCAAAGGTGATGTCATTATCCAGATGGTTGATACAAGAAAAGTGCTGGAACTGAAAGAGGCTGAGGACTTGTTATCTTCTTATGAGGCAAAAATGGACGAAGCATTGTCTAATTATGAAAACAGTATATTTCTACGAGAGAAAGATGTTATCTCTGAAAAAGAGAAGAACACTACACTTAACCAATTTAAGTCAATTAAATATGAATATGAAGCTCAGAAAATAAGATATAAAAGAGTCTTATGGGAATTTGACAATTTAAACATTAAAGCACCCTTCGATGGATTTATAAATAAATTTTACTTTGATGTTGGTCAAAAAATTGTTCGAGGTTCTAATGTAATTGAATTCCTAGATAATTCAGTTTTGATAGGTAGAGCATCTTTAAGCTCTGAGAATATAAGAAAAATTAAAGACTCCAATCAAATAATTCGCTTCACAGCAAAGGGGATGCCTTTTCAAGCTAGGGTGTCTGGGATCAGCAGGCAAATGAATAAAGATGTTTCTTCATACAGTCTTGAATTCAAAATTATAAATGATGAAAACAATCTCATTCCTGGCGAAGTAGTAGAGATAGAAATAGAAATAGAAAATTTTGAGAACTATATATCCATCCCTAGCTCATCCATTATAATAGAAAATAATAAATCTTATTTATTTCTAGAGAGAAATAATATAGTTAAAAGAATCGAAATAAAACCTATACAGTTAGACAACAAAGAATCCTTAGTAAAAGATAGTGAGATTCCTGACTCATATAGAGTGATAACTCAAGGTCAATCAAACCTGCAAGAGGGTTCTCGTATCAAGGTTGACGAATAATAAATGAAGATTATTGAATTCTCAGTTAAAAATCCTGTGTTTTCTAATCTGCTTATGGCTACCATTATCCTCTTTGGTCTTTACATAGGATTTAACTTGCCAAAGGAGCTCTTCCCTTCAATTGGATTCGAGAAAGTAACCATTGTTACCATCTATGAAAACTCCACAGCCGAAGACATAGAGAAGTTAATAACAATACCGATTGAGGATAAAATATCTGGAATATCAGGAATTAAAAACATTAAATCTGAGTCTTCAGAATCAAGGTCTTTTGTTATTGCCGAACTATTGCCCAATGAAGACACAAAGGAAATTGCTCAAGAGATAAGATCCGAAATATCACAAATTAGGAGTGATTTGCCATCCGAAATTGATGATCCGATTGTTAAAGAAGTTGAAGGTAGTGCTCCACTAATTAATGTGTCAATTGGAAGCAATGGAGATCAAAATGAATTAAGATTTTATGCAAAGAAGTTAAAGGATAAACTTGAGAAACTAGATGAAATTGATCGTTTAATTCAATCCGGATATGGGGACTTAGTATTCTGGATTAATTTAGACCAAAGAAAACTAATTCAATACAACCTAAATATAAACGATATTATTTCTACTATTAGATCTAAGAATATGGATCTTCCTGCCGGAGCTATTGAACTTGGAGAGCAGGAGTTCACTGTCAGAACTAAAGGAAAAATAGAAAATATATTTGAACTTGAAAATATTCCTTTAAATAAAAAATTCAATAAAATTCCACTCATTCTAAAAGACGTTGCAAGAATTGAATTAGGACAAGAGAAAGACTTATCTTTATCAAGAATAAATGGCTTTAATTCTGTTTCTTTTTGGATTGAAAAACAGAAGAATAAAGATGCGATTAAATCAGTCGATAAAATCAAGCAAACTGTTGGGGTTTTCGAAGAAACCCTTCCAGAAGAATTAGAGATCTTCATCTCTAATGATTCTTCATACTGGGTAAAAGGTCGTTTTGATTCAATGATTAAAACTGGTGCCTATGGAATCCTAGCGGTTTTATTAATTCTTGCATTATTTTTAGATTTTAGATCAGCTTTCTTGGCTGCTTTAGGTCTGCCTGTGGCATTCTTTGGAGCTTTTATTTTGATGCAATTCACAGGCGCCACCTTAAACGTTATAACAATGTTTGGCCTGATAATGGTCCTAGGAATTGTAGTAGATGATGCAATTATTGTAGTTGAAAACGTAAAAAGGTATATACAGAAAGGTCTGCCTCCTAGCGAAGCGGCAATAGTTGGAACAAAAGAAATAGCCTGGCCTGTAATAGCTACAATTCTTACAAACATTGCATCCTTATTCCCGATCCTATTAGCAACTGGTACTCTGGGTATCTTCTTATCTATAATTCCCCAGGTTGCCATCTTTGCATTAGTATTTTCTTTAGTTGAAGCTTTAACAATACTGCCGTCTCACTGTGCAGATTTTGTAAAAATCACAAAAGAATCTGGGTTCATATCAAGAGGGTTTAAAAGATTTAGAAAACGATATCTTGGTTATCTGCTTCTTTCTCTTAAGTTTAGATATCAGGTTATAGGCATGTCCTGCATCCTGCTTTTTATAAGTTGTGTAATTTTGTTCAAAATTCCATTTGTTTTGCTTTATTCTGCAGATATAAACCAATATTTAATAAAAATTCAAAACCCTACAAACTATAGTCTTAGCTTAACTAGTGATAAATCAAAAGAAGTAGAAGATATTGTAAGGAAACATACTCCGAAGGAACTTTTAAAAAACTCATTGACAACTTTAGGAATAGATTTCTCAAAAAAACCTCCTGTATTTGGAGACCATGTTTCAAATATATTGGTCCAGTTTAAAGATTTTGAAGAAAGAGAGCAAAATGGTCTCAAATCTATGAAAGAAATACAGAGAATAACTGCGGATGAAATAGTTGGCCCTACCAATATAAGTTTTGTAGAAACAACTGGTCCTCCTAAAGGGAAGGATATTGATATCAGGATCATAGGTGAAGATACTGTGCTTCTCTCAGAAATAAGCAAAGAAATTAAAACCTTCTTAAAAGGAAAAAATGGAGTTTATGGAATAACAGACAATTTGTCTTATGGTAAAACAAGACTAAGCATTAAAGTTAACGAGCAGAAAGCTTCACTCTACGGAATTGATACGCTAACACTAGGAAAAGAAATCAGAGCATTAATAGATGGATTAAGCATTGATGAAACAAGAGTGAACAACGAAAAGGCTGATATTAAGATTCGAATAACAAACTCCTTAAATAAAGACTCTGCTTTAGATGTTTCTTCTCACTTAATAAGGAGCTCCAATGGTTCTTATATTCCTATCTCAAACTTCACAGATAATGTTGTCAGCTCAGATCTTATTACTATATCTAGATTTAATAGGGAGAGGGCTGTAAGTATAGTCGCAGAAATAGATAACGACGTGACAACGCCTAGGAAAATAATTAAAAGTGTTATTAAATTCTTTGATAGTGTTAAAGAAAAATATCCTGGTTATAAATTAGCTTTAGATGGTGAGGAGCAAGATACAAGAGAATCTCTTGAAAGTGTAAAAAGGGCTTCAATCTTTTCGATTTTAATTATCTATTTAATACTAGCAACAATCTTAAGATCATATATTCAGCCCCTCTTAATAATGTCTATACTGCCATTTACCATAATAGGAGTAACAATTGGTGTCTTGGTTAGAGGTGACCCAATCTCAATCACTGGTCTAATTGGAATAGTCGCCCTACTCGGTGTTGTAATTAATGATAGTTTGATATTGATGAATTTTATCAACAAAGGTGTAAAAAACAAAAACTATATAATGTCTATTTTCTACTCGGCAAAACATAGATTTAGGGCAATAATATTAACAACTCTTACAACATTTGGAGGGCTTTCAACTTTGATGTTTGAAACAAGAGGTGAAGCAGCATATCTTGCACCAATGGCAATATCACTTGGTGTGGGTCTTGTTTTTGCTACATTTTTGACCTTATTCTTAATACCTTGCCTCTACTTATGCTTTATTGATCTTAAGAAAAAGTTTGCTTAGTAATACTATTCTAATAATTCTCTAATATTAAAGATTGGCTTATATTCTATGCCCTGCATCTTAAATTTCTCTTTTGCTCCCATTTCTCTATCAACAATCGATAAGATTAGCTCTACAGTAGCACCTTTTTTATCTAGCTCATCTATGGCTTTAATTATTGAACCACCAGTAGAAACAACATCTTCAACAATTACAACTGAACTATTTGAAATATCAGGTCCTTCTATGGACTTTTTGGTTCCATGCTTTTTGTCTGATGATCTAACTAAAAAACCCTTTAAATTGCCATTATCTAAATAGGACTTATGTAAAATAGATCCTACAATAGGATCGGCTCCTATAGTAGGACCCCCTACAAACTCTAACTTAGATTTAACTATATCATCATATAGAATCTCAGTTATGTAGCCTAAAGAAACTGAGGACAATGTGCTTACTCTAGCATCAATATAATAAGAGCTCTTTTCTCCGGAGGACAGTGTAAAGTCACCTCTAAGGATTGAGTTTTCTTTTAAATAAACAAGTAATTTATTTTTCATTTTAAACCAACTATTAGTATTTTGAGTTAAAATAACTGTATGTCAAAGTTTCCCCCTGGAATCAACGATGCTGTTAAGCACTCTTATCTAGATGCACTTTATGAAAGAAGATCTAGAAGGTTCCCTATGGGGGGTGAAATTGATGAGGGTCCTTTAAAGTTTAAATCGAAACATAAACCAATTCCTTTAAGTGAATTGGAAGAAGCAATCTTGGCATGGAATGGGTTAGGTATTAAAAATATAAACTTGTCTGATTTCCCGCCACATAAAGGACTTGACCTTGAAGTTAAATTCATGAGTAAAACAATCCCCTCCCTTGGGGATATTCATAGAACAGAACTTTTTTATACCAATGACGATGGACTTTATTTACTAAAGCTTAACGATAAAGATGCGCCTGATCTTAAAGGAATTGAGAGCTTAAAAAGAGAAGATAAAGTCAATAGAATACTAGAGTTATTCCGTGAATCTCGTATTAAAATCCATGATGGCAGAGCAAAAATACCTGATGTTCCGCCTGGTTTAGCAATTCATAATACATGGAGTGTTAATAAGCCTGGCACAACTCTTTTTATGCCTGTAACTGACCTTTCTGCTGGGTTAATAAATATTCTATTTTTTTATATGAGAGATGGTCACAGATTTAATTTTGTTGATGAATTAAATAAAATGAAACCTGCTGGAACTCAACAGTGGATTGACAATGGATATATAAATGACTCTAATCCAATACCGTTAATTGAAGCAGAATTAAGATTTGCTAATGGTTACATAGCTGAACAACCTTTATTTTGTCAAAATGTTGTTTTAACTCAACAAATTCTGGGACTAGGTGGTTGGATGTTTAGTGGCTTTCAGAGTCGACATATTCTAGGTGCTGATGATAGCTTTAAAGGACTAGGATTTACGTGTATTGAAGCTAAGGACCAGGGTGAAGAATGGGGATCTGCAGTATCTAGAGCACCTGTAGGACTAGATGGGCACTTTGAATCTTTTTGTCCTCCTTATTATAAAAATATGTCTGAAGCAGTAGATGCATTTAATGAAATGAAGTGGAGCAACTGGGACTCTAAATATATGCCCTATAAAAATCCTTCTGGAGTACTAAATGCAACACCTAAACCTTCAAAAGAAGAAATTCAAATTGTAAAAGATATATGCAATTATATATTTGATACCTATGGTAAATTTCCTGGTTTCTCTGACCCTATGTATTGTAGAATGATGGTTCAAAACCATCATATTGATTTAGACTTCTATGATAAGTTCTATCCCGAAGGCTCCTATACAGAAAGTCATAAAAACCATTTTGCCTTATGGCATCCGGAAATGGAAGACCCTTTTAATAAATAGAGCATCAAATAAAATAAGTTAAGGAGCCTATTAAAACTAGAAAGAAGAAATTTAGTAGACACCCTAAAGGAAAGACTATAGTAAGCATAATTTTTTAAATATAATATTTACCTAATTTAAATCAAACAATTAATCCCAATCCAGTGAACCAGCTGTCTGATACTCGGTAACTCGGGTCTCAAAGAAGTTCTTCTCTTTAGATAAATCTACTGATTGAGACATCCAAGGAAAGGGGTTTGGAGTATCGTATACTTTTGGTAGACCTATTCTTTCCAGCCTTCTATCTGCAACATATTCGACGTATTCACAAAACTGTTCTGGATTAATCCCAAGCAACCCATTAGGGCAAGCGTCAAATGCATACTTTTTTTCATGGTCAACGGCTTTGATTATAAGGTCTGTAATATTTTTTTTAACTTCTTCTGTCCAAATATTTTTATTTTCTTCCTTTATGGTGTTTATCAAATCACATCCGAATGCTAAATGAATGCTCTCATCTCTCATAATGTATTCAAACTGTTCTCCTATTCCAATCATCTTATTCTGCCTCTTTAGAGCTAGCATCATTGCAAATCCTGCATAGAAAAAGATTCCCTCCATTATTACGTAATATCCCACTACATCTTGAAGAAAAATTTTTATATCTTCATCTGTCCTAAGCTCAAAATTAGGATCCATAATTGACTTTGTAAGTCCAACGACAAAATCATCTTTCTCTTTAATTGAAGGTATAGTCTCGTACATATTATAAATATAGTCTGGGTCCAGGCCTAAAGTGTCACAACAATAAATAAAGGTATCTGTATGAACTGCCTCTTCATAAGCTTGTCTCAGCAAATACTGTCTCGCTTCAGGGTTGGTTACATGTTTATAGACTGTTAATACAATATTATTCGCTGTTAAAGACTCAGCAGTTGAGAAGAACCCCAGGTTCCAGAGAATCATTCTTCTTTCAATCTCAGATAAGACGTCAGAAGATTTCCATTGTTCAACATCTTTCTGCATTGATATTTCTTCTGGTGTCCAGTTATTTGCCACACCATCTTTATAGTGTTCTCTAGCCCACATGTAAGTCATTGGTAGAATCTTATTAGGGTCAGTTTTAGAGTCGTTACTTAATATAGTCATAATTCACCTCTGTTGTTTTACTATTGGCAAGCTTCGCAGTCGGGGTCCATTATACTACAAGCGCTTGTAACTTCTGATGCGGGTTTTTCCACAACTTCATCCGTCTCGCTATCAACTTCTTTGTACTCTCTCTTTTGAGTATAACCAAATTTCCCAGCATCAAGAGTGGATTTCTCTATCTGAGTAGC
>Ga0066606_10000241_pt1 | contig 32776 bp, 33 predicted proteins | sample SaaInlV_DNA_100m_FD_60386 | JGI IMG/M metagenome (GOLD analysis project Ga0066606, IMG submission 60386) | Marine microbial communities from expanding oxygen minimum zones in the Saanich Inlet - SI075_LV_DNA_100m | ecosystem: Environmental > Aquatic > Marine > Unclassified | place: British... | reverse complement strand
TGATAAACTTGATATAAACGCGCCCAGTAAAATCTTGTCCTTAATTGGCATAATTGCAATATATTTCTCCCTGACATTATCAATTAAAAAAAATTTTAAATATATCGGGAATTTAATGTCCTTTCTATTAATTTTTACTTTTTTTGGGTGGATAATAATATGTAAAGAATCTGGAATCGGGTTTATCCCCGAACTTACCAACCCATTAATGCTAACAACGCTTTTTAGTTCAAATTTATTAATAATTTTGATTCTCTTAAAAATTAAAGAAAATAATTTTTCAAAAAAAATATCTAATATACAATGTACTTAAGGATTAATTAATGAGTATTGTAACAAGATTTGCACCAAGCCCTACGGGTTCACTTCATTTAGGTGTTGTAAGGACTGCTATATTTAATTACTTGTTCTCGAAAAAAAACTCTGGAAAGCTGATATTAAGAATAGAGGATACAGATCAAGATAGATCAACTAAGGATTCTTTAAATCAAATAATCTCGTCTTTAAAGTGGCTAGGTATAGACTGGGATGAAGGGCCTTTTCTCCAGTCAGATCGCTTAAGTATATATCATAACTATTCCGAGCTTTTAATAGATAAAGGTTTAGCATACAAATGCTTTATGACTAATGAAGAAATTGAAGACTTAAAAGTTGTTGCGAAAAAGGAAAAGAAAATTTATAAATACCCCGGGATATGGAGAAACAGAACAGATCATCCTGATGATAAAAGCTTCGTAGTTCGTTTTAAGACACCAGAGTTATCTGAAATTAGCTTTAATGATTCTCTAAGAGGTAATATTAAAATTAGCTCAAATAACTTAGATGATTTTATAATAATTAAAAGTGATGGCTTCCCTACGTACAATTTCGCTTCAGCCGTAGATGATGCTGAAATGGGTGTAACAAATATCATTAGAGGCGAGGATCACCTATCAAACACCCCTAAACAAGTACTTATATTTAAATCGCTTGAAAAAAAAGTTCCTAATTTTACTCATGTCTCTATGATTCTTGGTAAAGATAAGTCGAAACTAAGCAAAAGAAATGGTTCTCAATCTATTGAAGATTTCAAAAATAATGGATTGATGCCTATTTCAATAATCAATTATCTTGCTAGATTAGGTTGGTCTCATGGAGATCAAGAAATATTCACATTAAGCGAAATGACAAGTTTATTTGAACTTGATAACTTAACAAAATCCCCTGCAATATTTGATGAAGAGAAACTAAGGTGGGTAAATTCGCAGCATATAAAGATATCAAACAATGATGAGCTTAGGGAAATCATAGATATCGAGTTCTACTCTCAAATAGACTCCGAGCTTGCTATATCAGCAGCAAAAGAGAAAGCTAAAGATATCAAATCACTTAAAGAGCTACTTAGTTTTGTTGAAAAAGAATATATTGAGATTAACGAAGAGCTGTTTGCATCAATCTCAAATATTGAAACAAGAAATACAATTGAATCATTCGTAAGTGAGTTGAAAGAACTAGAAACTTTCGATGTCGATGATATTAAAAATTTATTTAATAATTTCCTCGCAGAAAAGAATATAAAAATGAAAGCTTTGGCTTTACCTTTAAGGATAATTTTAACAGGGAGTAAAGTCTCCCCAGGGATTTTTGAAATATTCTTAATTTTAGGAAAAGAGTTATCAATTAAAAGAATTGAAAAATATCTTAAATGAAAAAGTTAAATGACTTATTGAAAATTGGAGTTTCTGGATTAATGGGGTCTGGTAAATCAGAAGCACTCAAATTTTTTAAGAGAAAATTAATACCAACTTATGATTTAGATATTGAGTCAAAAAAACTTTTAAAAATTAATAGCCGAGTTTACTTCAAGGTAATCAAGAAATTTGGAGTCGGAATCTTAAATAAAAACAAAACAATAAATAAAAGAAAGTTAAGGGAGCTCATTTTTAACAACTCTACAGCTAGAATTCAACTAAACAATATTGTACATCCCGAAGTTCTTAAAAGGGTAGTGATGATATCCAAAAAAGAGAGCAAAAAGAAAAAAACACTTATAGTGTTCGAGGGTGCACTAATATCCAAAGAAACAGACATAGGAAAATTTTTAAATAAAATTATCTTTATACATACACCAGAAAAAATTTTAGCTAAAAGAATTAGTAAAAGAGATGGATTAAACTTCAAAGATGCATTAAAATTGTTAAAAATGCAGAATAATCTTAAAAATAATAGGAAATCTGCTGATATTGTTGTTTTAAATGATGAATCAATTAAAAATTTACATAAACAATTGAATTTGGTATTGGATAAATTAGCTTATTAGATTATATTTTATAGTTCATTATTATAAGTAATTATTAAAGTTTAGCATTATTATTTCGAGAGGTTTGATATGAGTAATGAAGTAACTATGGAAGAAAAGATTAAACAACTAGAAGATAAAATTAAACTTGCAAATGAAGCAGGTGGACAAGGTCGAATAGAGAAGCAACACGAAAAAGGTAAATTAACTGCCAGGGAAAGAATTAGCGTCTTACTCGATAATGATTCCTTTGTTGAACTAGACAAATTTGTCGAACATCAAAACTATAATTTTGGCATGGAGAAAACAAAATTCATGGGAGATGGTGTTGTAACTGGATACGGTAAGATTGATGGTAGACAAGTTTTTGTTTATGCTCAAGATTTCACAATATTCGGTGGTGCGTTGGGATTAGCTCACGCTAGAAAAATTACTAAAATTATGGACATGGCTGTTCAAGTTGGCTGTCCAGTTATTGGTTTGAGTGATTCAGGTGGAGCAAGAATTCAAGAGGGTGTTCGTGGTCTAGCTGGGTATGCTGAGATTTTCCTAAGAAATGTTCAAGCCTCAGGAGTTGTTCCTCAGATTTCTGCAATAATGGGACCGAGTGCTGGTGGTGCAGTTTATTCACCTGCTATGACAGACTTTATAGCAATGGTTAAGAATACTAGCTATATGTTCATAACTGGTCCAGATGTAGTTAAAACCGTCACTAATGAAGAAGTAACATCAGAGGAATTGGGTGGCGCAGAAATGCACTCTACTGAAAGTGGTGTAGCTCAGTTTGCTGCTGAGGATGATGAAGATTGCCTTAATCTTTTAAGAGAGCTTTTTACTTTTCTTCCTTTAAACAATATGGAAGACCCCCCTGCTATTAAATGTGATGACCCTACGGATAGAAAGACAACAAAATTAAAAGAAATAGTGCCCACAAATCCAAACAAACCCTATGATATGAAAGAAGTTGTTAGCTCTATTGTCGATAATGGATACTTCTTTGAAGTTGCTGAAAATTATGCAAAAAACATAATAGTTGGTTTTGCTAGACTAAATGGTAAAACAGTAGGCATAGTAGGTAATCAACCAAATGTATTAGCAGGCGTACTTGATATTAAATCATCAATAAAAGGCGCAAGATTTGTTAGATTCTGTGACTGCTTTAATATTCCTTTATTAACTCTTGTTGATGTACCAGGTTTTCTTCCTGGTGTTGACCAAGAATTAAATGGGATCATTCTTCACGGGGCAAAGCTATTATATGCTTATTGTGAAGCTACTGTAGCCAGGGTTACAGTAATTACTAGAAAAGCTTATGGCGGCGCATATGATGTTATGTCATCAAAACACCTTCGTGGGGACATCAATTTAGCTTTTCCAACTGCGGAAATTGCAGTTATGGGGCCTGATGGTGCGGTAAATATTGTTAATAGAAAAGAGATACAGAATGCTGACGACCCAGTTGCAGAAAAAGCGAAGCTCGTAGAAGAATATAAGGATCTTTTTGCAAATCCTTACAGGGCTGCTAACTTGGGGTACATAGATGAAGTATTAAAACCTGAAGATACAAGGATAAGGGTGATAAGGTCATTTGAGATGCTAGAAGGAAAAAGACAAAATAATCCTCCTAAAAAACATGGCCTAATACCTTTGTAGGTTTAAAACTGGAGATTTAACATATGTATAAAAAAGTCTTAATTGCAAACCGTGGAGAAATTGCTGTAAGGATAATTAGAGCTTGTAAGGAGCTAGGAATTAAAACCGTGGCAGTATTTTCTGATGCGGACAAAAATTCTCTTCATGTAAACCTTGCAGATGAAGCTTACAATATCGGGAAACCCTTACCTAGTGAGAGCTACCTCATCGGAGACAGAATATTAGACGTAGCTAAAAAAGCAAAGTGTGACGCAGTCCACCCAGGCTATGGTTTTCTTTCAGAGAATGCAGAATTTGCTGAAAACTGCATAAAGAAGAAAATTGATTTCATTGGTCCTAGTGCTGAATCAATTAGGTTAATGGGTGACAAAATTACATCTAGAGAGATAGCTAAAGCAGCCAAAGTCCCTTTGGTTCCAGGAACAGACGGGGAAGTTAAAGATAGCGAGGCACTCGACATTGCCAAGAAAATTGGTTTTCCCTTAATGATTAAAGCTACCGCAGGTGGTGGTGGTAAAGGAATGAGACTAGTCCATAAAGAGTCTGAATTCGAAAACTCTTTACAAATGGCAAAAAGCGAGGCTAGATCAGCATTTAATAATGACGCTGTGTTTATAGAAAGATTTGTACAAGAACCAAGACATATTGAGATTCAAGTTTTAGGCGATAAAAAGGGTAATGTAGTTCACTTATTTGAGAGAGAATGCTCAATTCAAAGAAGACATCAAAAAGTTGTTGAAGAGGCTCCCTCTCCTGGTGTAAGTGAAAAAACTAGAAAGAAAATGGGTGAAATCGCTGTAAATCTTGCTAAAAAAGTTTCATACTATGGTGCTGGTACAGTCGAATTTATAATGGATCAAAAAGAAAACTTCTATTTTCTCGAGATGAATACTAGGGTTCAGGTAGAACACCCTATTACAGAAATGATTACGGGAATAGATATAGTTAAAGAAATGATTAAAGTATCTTATGGCAGTCCCCTTAGCTTTAAACAAAGTGATATCTCAATTAAAGGGCATGCAATAGAGTGCAGAATTTGTGCTGAAGATCCTGACAACAACTTTTTACCAACACCTGGTACTGTGGTTTATGTTAAGTCACCTCAAGGTCCTGGAGTAAGAGATGATTCTTCCCTTTTTAATGGTTATGAGGTTACAACTTTCTATGATCCCATGCTCTCAAAGTTAATAGTTTGGAGTGAAGACAGAGAGAATGCCATAAGAAGAATGTCTAGAGCTTTGTCTGAGTATATTGTTCTTGGAGTCAAAACAAACTTGGGTTTTCTAGTTAGGCTTATGGATGATAAAGATTTTAATTCTGGAAAATTAGATACAGGCTTCATAGAAAAACATAAAAAACTTTTAAAAATTCCTTCCGCTAATCAAGACGTTGCATCGATTGCGTCAATTATTATGGTTCATGCTGGCACAGGAATAAAGAACCTAGAAAGAGATCCAAGATTTACTCCTTGGAAATATATTGCAAGGAGAGCAAGTGTCTCTAGAAACTCTATGTTTTAGGCATTTATTAAGTATATGAAATATAGTTTAAAAATAGGAAAAAAGATTATTTCTTTCATTCTTATAGAAGAAGAGGACTTCTACAAAATCGAATTAGACGAAAAGGAATATAAAGCGGAGCTGATTAAAATTGATTCTAATCTATATTCCCTGATTATTGATGGCTTAACTTATACCTTAGCTTTATCTAAAGAAGGAAAAAAAATCGAGTTATTCTTTAAGGGAGATCTTTTTGCTTTTGAAATTCCATCACAAAGAGACAAGGGTGCCCTAGAAAACCTTTCAGGAATTGATAAAATTTCAGCTCCTATGCCCGGTAGAGTAGTGAAGCTTCTTAAAAAAATCGGCGAAGAAGTCTTAGATGGTGATGGAGTTATTGTTGTTGAGGCAATGAAAATGGAAAGTGAGCTCAAAACAAATATTGATGGTAAAATAACAGAGATAAATGTAAAAGAAGGAGATACTGTTGACCTTGGTGCACCGCTTTTAACAATCGAGTCCCAAGATAAAAAAGAAGAATAAATTAGTTTTGAAATTAAAAGATTTTATTTTAGCTTTTCTTATACTGTTACTTTCTCCACTCAACCCATACTCTGAAGAAATTAAGATTAATATTGGCAGTGAACCAGGAACACTTGACTGGAACTTGGCAACGGATAGTTCTTCCTTTCAAATAATAAATAATATAATGGGCGGTCTGACAAGGTTCAATGAAAACTTGATCCTTGAGCCATATCTTGCTGAATCCTGGGAGATAAATAAAGAGAAAAATATAATTAAAATCAAAATAAAAGATAAAATTAAATGGTCTGATGGAAAGAAGCTTTTGGCTTCTCACTTCATAGATTCATGGGAGAGATTACTTGATCCTGCAACAGGAGCTGATTATGCATATTTCTTATATGATATAAAGAATGCTAAAAAATATAACTTAGGTGAATTAGAGGATTTTAATTTAGTTGGCGTTAAGGCTATAGATGAAAGAAATATAAAAATTCAACTAAATGGTAATAAATCTTATTTCATGAGCCTTTTAAGTTTTATGTCTACATTTCCGATAAGAAAAGATGTCATAAACTATCATAATGAAAAATGGATAGAGCCTGAAAATATTATTACTTTAGGAAAGTATAAACTTGCTAAGTGGGAAAACCATAACTATATATTGCTGACACCACTAGATGCTAAAAACAAAAATGTCCTCCTAATAATGAACGACAATCCATCCTCATCTTTGGCCATGTTTGAAAATGGTGAGCTTGATATTGTTGATGGTAGCGGAATACCCCTTTTAGAAATACCATATCTACAAAAAAAGAAATTGCTGAATTATAAACAGCAATTTAGAAATAATTATATTGGATTTAATGTCGAAAAATTTCCATTTGATAAAAAAATCATACGAAAGGCTTTCTCTATATCAATTGACAAATCTGCTTTTGAGAAAATTCTTCATAAAACTGTAATTCAGACTGAATCGTGGATTCCACCTGGTTTGCTTGGAAATATACATAATAACGAAAACCGTTTTAACAAAAAATTAGCTAATCAAATTCTTGATAATAACGGCTATAAAGATAGGTCAAAGTTTCCAAAAATAAAATTCTTATTCCCTGAGACAGGAAATAATAGAATTATTGCAGAAATGCTACAGAATATGTGGATTGAGAATATTAATGTCCCTGTCGAAATAGTAGGACTAGAATGGAAGATATATTTAAAGACTCTTGATTTGGATAGGCCTAATATGTTTAGAGCTGGCTGGGCCGCAGACTACCCAGACCCGCACAATTTTATGAATTTGTTCATATGTAATGGAGGTAACAATGAAACTGGGTGGTGCAATTTATCATATGACGAGAAAGTTAAAATGGCTTCATCTGAGACTAACAAGAAAAAAAGAACTTTATTATATAAAAAAGCTCAAAATTTATTGATTTACGATGAAAACGTTATAATTCCATTATTTATTTCCAACCAAATATATCTTAAAAATCACAGGCTGTTAAAAGTCCCATATTCAAGTATGGGGATTATTGATTTTGAAAAAATTAAGTTAAGAACTAAGAATTAAAATAAGGAATTATATCTTTGGCATAAACTTCCATTGCGAGATTTGGATCGGGGCTAAAATAGTGGAAAAGCACAAAGTGATTAACTCCCTTATTAATATACTTCTCTATCTTATTAATACATGCCTTTTTTGAACCTGTAATTGTGAAATCAATTACCGCTTCCCTAGGAAAGAACTTGCCCATGTCTCTAAACTTTTGTTTTCGATCTTCATCTGTAGGTGTAATATTAAAATAATTAAGTCCCTTGTACTCATCGGGAATATCAATGTCATAACCAGCTTTCTTAAGTTGATCTTGCATTATACAGACATATCTAAAAGGCTCTAAGGTTTTATAGGCTTCGTCTTCGTTTTCGCCCAATGATGTAAAAACCCATAAAGTAGAGTCTATGTCATCTAATTTTCTACCAGCACTAATTGCCGAAGTCTCTATTTTACTAAGTGATTCCTTATAAAGATCGGGTGTTAAATCTAGGGGCATCCAGCCATCTCCGGATTTTCCAATTAAATCTAACCCCTTGTCTGTATGCGTTGCAAAATAGAAAGGTACGCTTTTCCTATCATTATATAAGTTTAACAACAATGAAGCTTTGTCTAATTTAAAAAAATCACCTTTATAATCGACTGTCTCTTTTGTTGACCAAAGAAGTTTCATAATATCGATTGATTCAGTCATTCTTTGAAACGGCTTGTCCCAAGGAATCCCATATGCATCTGTATTCATAGACTCTCCAACGCCTAGGCCCAGAGCTACTCTACCTTTTGATAGATGATCTATAGTTGCAAGTCTTTGAGCAAAAACTGCGGGATGATTCCTATGTGGATCAGATGTTGCTCCGATTAATATATTATCAGTTAATTGTGCAATAGCCGCTGCAATTGTCCATGCCTCATATGCAGGACTTGGAGCTATAAAGGCAAGGTGGTCTGGAAACCAAAGACTGTCGAAACCTGCTTTGTCCGCTTTGATACAAAAGTCAATTAGTCCTTGACTATCTGCACCTGGCATAGGTGGAACTAACCCGAACTTAATTTTATTCATTTCTAACTCCTATTCCAGGAAACTCTTTAAAACTTCGCCTACATCAGATTTTGCTAACTTTTCTAAAGCTTTTTTCTCAATTTGCCTAATACGCTCTCTTGTTAAATCAAACTTCTTACCAATCTCGTCAAGCGTGTAGGTGCTTTCCATGTCTATGCCAAATCTCATTTTTATTATTTCTTCTTCCCTAGGAGTAAGAGCCTTTAGGGCCCCTTTAATTCTTTCAGTTAAAGAGCTTTCTGCAACAATCTTATCAGGAACCGGTGATCCTTCATCTGGAATGAAATCAAGCAATGTTGCTTTTTCGCCATCAAAAACCGGTGTATCTAATTGAACAACTTCATTGGTTGATTCAAGTATCCTTTTTACACCATCAAGAGATATTCCTACCTTATCGGCAATCTCCGAAGGAGTAGGCTTCCTCCCTAATTCTTTTTGTAGCGCTGTGCTAGCTTTAAATACTTTGCTAGCTTGCTCTAAAACATAAACAGGAACTCTAATTGTCCTTGTTTGATCTAACAAAGCTCTGGATATTGCCTGATGAATCCACCATGAAGCATAAGTAGAGAACTTAAAACCCTTAGTATGATCAAATCTTTCAACAGCCCTCATCAGTCCAACGTTACCTTCTTGAATCAAATCTTGAAGTGCCAAGCCTCTTCCAATGTATCTTTTAGCTATACTAACAACTAATCGGAGATTCGCTTTTACGAACCTCTCTTTCAATGAGTTTGCTAGGTTTGTATAGGCCTTAATGTAGCCTTCAACCTCAGCTACTCTTCTCTTCTGGCCACCTTTCAAACTTAAAAGCCTCTTCTTCTGAGACGCTGTAATTTTTGCTGCGCTAACTTGTTCCAGTAATTCTTTGTAGTTCACAGCATGAAGTTCTGCTTTCTTAATTTTAGAGGAAACTTCTACTTCTTGTTTAGATTTCAATAAAGGCTCTAGCGACATATCTTTAAAATAGACATAGAGAAGTCTATATTGCTCATCAGGAACCCAATCTTTCTTCTTAGTTTTACTGGCAATACCTTTCAAAGTAGTCTTTTGGTACTCTTCGACTAGCGCCTTGTCATCTAGCTCAGCAGATGGACTATCCTCTTTCTCAGTTTGATAAGTTTCATGTTCGTTCGAACTCATTGGATCAACCTTATTTGCTTATTTGATTAGTAAAAAATTTATTAAAAATTAAAAACAACCTATTATACTATTTTTAGATTCATAAGTATAGAATAATTACTGGCCCGGAAGGGGTCGAACCTCCATTGCTTGTACCAAAAACAAGAGTCCTGCCATTAGACGACGGGCCAATCAATTAGAGAATACAGAAAAAATAAACAAATTCAATCAATAGAAAAATGCCACCCTTCAACTGGTTCTGCTCTAACAACTTTTAGAGCACCTGATGATTCAATATAGGCCTCTGCTTCACTTGAATCATAGTTATCTTCCAATAAACAAAAAACTGTTGATCCGCTCCCAGAAATGGAATAACTCCTAATCCCAACATTATCAAGGGTTTCAAAAATAGACCTGTATATTTGATTTTGTCTCAACAATATCGGAGTAAAATCATTTTTAAGAATGTAGTCTTCGTTATTCAAGGAAATACGATTGAATTTAGTCGTAGCAGAATCTTTTAGAGGTTTAGATTGGTCTTTATCCCATAAATTATATAAGTCATTGGTTTTCGACTCTATTCCAGGGAAGATTAACAAATATTCTAGTTTATTAGTTATCTTAAATGGTGTTACTACTTCACCCCTACCAGAGATTTTTGCAGTACGTGAGAATAGAAAGAATGGTATGTCTGACCCTAATCCCCTAGCAATATCAAGTATTCGGCTAAAATCATCTATTTCGAAAATCTTTGATAGCCCTATTAGTGTAGCTGCCGCGTTACTACTGCCTCCTCCAAGGCCTGATCCTAATGGGATTCTTTTTTTGACTTTTATGTGAATTGAATCCTTGATATTGAAAGCTTCTAAAAAATTTTTTGCTGCTAAAACAATCAAGTTCTTATCATATAAAACTGATTTAAGAGGAAAGTCTATTGTTACATTTTCATCATTTTCTGACTTTTGTATTACTAATTCATCATAAAGATTAACAGTCTGAACTAATGAATTGATATCATGGTAACAATCATCTCTCTTATAATTAATCAACAAATCTAAATTAACCTTTGCGGGTGAAAAAACTTTTATCATGCTCATATAAAGTTTATTTTATATTTTTTATAGCATAATTAAAACATTTGTATTCCTAACTTAACTTGACATATCATAATTTTAGGTTTTGTTTAACATGTGAAGCGAACAACTAAAAAATCTAATATTCTATTTAAAAAAGCCACAAAACTAATCCCAGGGGGTGTAAATAGTCCTGTCAGATCATTCAGTGCAGTAGACTCAAGCCCTGTATTCATAAAAAAAGCAAAAGGTTCATACTTATTTGACGAAGACAATAACAAATATATAGACTATATAGGTTCTTTTGGTCCTTTGATTCTTGGCCATTCAAACAGTTCTATAATTAAATCTGCTTCTAAGGCAATGGAAAAAGGCACGACCTATGGTGCATGTCACAAAAATGAAATTGTTCTTGCAAAGTTGATTTCTGAAAATATTAAATCGATGGAAATGGTTAGGCTTACAAGCTCTGGCACTGAAGCTACTATGAGTTCAATCAGGCTTGCAAGAGCTTTCACTGGCAAAGATAAGATTATAAAATTTGAAGGATGCTATCATGGTCACGTTGACCACTTATTAGTCAAAGCTGGGTCAGGTTTAACTACATTTGGATCACCTTCATCTCCGGGTATTCCAAAAGACTTCACAAGAAATACTATTATTTGTAAATTTAATGATATAAAAAATCTAGAAAAAGCCCTTAAAGAAAATAAAAAAACTGTTGCCGCAATAATTCTCGAGCCTGTTCCAGCTAATATGGGATTAATTATCCCGAAAGTTGGCTATTTAGAGAGCTTAATGAAATTAGCAAAGAAGTATAAAACACTAGTTATTTTTGATGAAGTAATCTCTGGGTTTAGATTGTCAATTGGGGGTGCGCAAAGCTTTTATAACCTTAGGCCTGACCTTACATGCATTGGCAAAGTAATAGGTGGGGGTTTTCCTATTGGTGCTTTTGGTGGCAGAAGAGATATAATGTCAATGTTATCTCCATCAGGTCCAGTTTATCACGCGGGAACATTATCAGGAAATCCTGTAGCTGTTAGCGCAGGAATAAAAACTCTTGAGATACTTAAGAAAAGGAAAGCTAAATTATATAAAGACTTAGATAATAAGGGTAAATATATTAAAGAACAGGTCGAAAAGAAAGGGTTTAAGTCGATAACTATTAATCAACTTGGATCAATGTTAACAATCTTCTTCAACAGTAATAAAATAGAGAACTATTCAGATGTTTTAAAGTGTGACACAAAAATTTATGGAGCATTCTTTAACCAACTCCTTTCTTCAGGAATTATGTTAGCACCATCTCAATTTGAAGCTATGTTTCTATCCACGGAACATTCTAAGGAAGATTTAGATTATACTATTTCTAAGCTTATAGAAGCTTTAGACAATTTGGGAATTAAATAGTTGAAAAAAAACGCTTTATGGCTAAAATTTATTTTAATAGGTACTGAGCTTGCCTTTATGATTCTAGCTGGATTATTTATTGGAGATAAAGCTGACAAATATTTTGATTCTTCACCAACTTTTATAATTATTGGTGTAGTAGCTGGGTCCATCGGTGGTTTTAATCTTATGTTAAGAATTCTCAAGAAAATGAGGTCTAAAGATGGAAAAAACTAATAAAATTTTTGCTTTCACTTCAATTACTTTACTGATTTCAAGTTACGCATTACATAACTTATACGCGAGTAAGCTTTTTGAAGGGATTCTTTATGGCGTGCTAATAAGCTATATAAACATCTTAAGCACCCAATTAATTGGTAAATTCTTTATAAAAGCGAAGAAATCTAAGACTTTTATCTTCTTATTTACTATTTTGAAGATAATGCTTTTAGCTGGAATTGTAATCTTTTTGGTCTCGAATTTGTTAGTAGATTTAATTGGATTTTTAATAGGTTTTAGTGTAATTTTAATTGTGTTTATTCTACTAAATCAAGGGAAATAATTTATGAGCGGAACACTAAAGCATGCCCAATGGACTGAACTTTTAGGTGTTAATGAATTTGACCACATTGTTGGCTCAGGAATTGTAATACTAATATTAATATTAGTGTCATTAAAAATTAAAAATCAATGTTCAAAAACTGATTCTTTAGTACCGTCTAAGAAATTCTCATTAACTAATCTTTTTGAGTTTCTCACCTTAGATTTTCTACTAAATCTCCTAACTGGAATTTTTGGCACTGAAGAAAAAGCTAAAAAGTACCTGCCACTACTTGGTGGGTCATTCTTGTTTATATTCATCTCAAACCTTCTGGGAATTTTCCCTGGGTTCTACCCTGCAACTCAAAATCTAAACTCTACGTTAGCTTGCTCATTGGTAATATTTGTTGCATACAATTACCTAGGGTTTAAAGAGCACGGGGTTGGATACTTGAAACATTTTATGGGGCCTGTTATCTATCTTGCGCCACTAATGATTTTTATAGAAGTTGTAAGCCACTTGGTCAGACCTGCTTCTTTGTCTCTCCGTTTGTTTTGGAATATGTTCGGTGACCATTTAGTTCTACAAATCTTTTCTAATCTTACCCCATATATAGTTCCTGCAATCTTCATTGGTTTGGGAGTTTTTGTTTCATTTCTTCAAGCTTTTATTTTTACTATTTTATCAAGTATATATATTTCACTTTCAACGAGTCATGATCATTAAAAAAGGAGGACTAAAATGAGAAATTTTTCAATTTTTGCATTTAGCATGTTTGCAATTCTTTTTCTATTTACGCCTGAAGTCTATGCGGCAGCTAGTGGAGAAGCTGTTTCCGGTTTAGCTTTAGGTGCTGGTTTAGGTATAGGCATTGCAGCTGCTGGTGGAGCAATTGGTCAAGGTAAAACTATGGATGCGGCATTAAACGCAATTGGGAGAAATCCTGGTGCAGCTGGACAAATCCAAACACCAATGATTATTGGTTTAGCTTTGATTGAATCACTAGTTATTTATGCACTTGCTATTACGTTCTTACTTCAAAGTAAGATATAAAAAATTATTTTCAAAAGGGAGATGCTTCGGTTATCTTCCTTTTGAAAATAAATCAGTATATAAACAAATCTTTCCTATAGATTTTCTATTTTTGATTTCTAGGAATGCTTCTTTGAACTCTTCCATATGAAATAATTTGGGACTAACAAGCTTAATTTTTTTCTCATCGTATAACTTATTTAGCTCTTTTATACATGATAGATTGAAGTTTGTGTTGCCTCGCGCAAAAGGCCCCCAGAATATTCCTAAAGCTGAGCAGCCCTTCAATAAAAGCTTATTAGAATTAATCTTAGGTATTTTACCTGTGGCAAAACCTACAATTAACAACTGGCCTTCCCAGCTAATAAAACTTAAGGAGTCTTCCGAATAATTGCCTCCTAAAGTATCGTAAATAATATCAAATTTTCTTTCTTTTGAGTCTTTGAGTGAATCTTTAATGTTGTCATTAGTAGTTAAAATTAAGTTATCAGCGCCATACTCGGCACAAACTGATAGCTTCCGTTCAGATGAGGCAGCTGCTGTAACATTGCTACCAACCGCCTTTGCTATTTCAATAGCAGACAGCCCTATTCCTCCAGAAGCTCCCAGAATTAAAATTTTATCATCCTTTTTAATTCTTGCTCGTTCAACTAAAGCATGATAGGAAGTACCATAATTAATAGTCATACATGCTGCAACATCGAAGTCCATATTGTCAGACTTCTTGTAAACAAATGATGTATTCACGCATACTAATTCAGAAAAACCACCCCATTTAGTCAGCGCAACAACTTCATCCCCAATCTTTAGGTGTTTAACATTATTCCCAATCTTTTTAATCATTCCTGATACTTCTAATCCTGGAACAAAAGGGAGTTCAGGGGTATCTTGGTACTTTCCTTCCACAACTAATATATCAGCGAAGCTTACTCCTGCACAATAAACCTCTATTAGCACCTCTTCTTCGCCTAAAATAGGCTCATGATAGGAACCAAAAACTAAATTGTCTAGGCTTCCGAATTCTTTAATATTAATTGATTTCATTCTTTACCTCTTTAATGAAAGACTTTGCGAGTGCCATGCCATCTTCTTTGGTCTTCAAATTTCCTTCTAATTGTTCATCAAATATTTGCGAAAGAATGTCTTTAAACTCTGGCCCCGGGTTCAATCCAAGTGAAATTAAATCATCGCCGTTAATAATGGGCTTTGGTTTTATTGGTTCATTGCTTAATTCCTCTATTTTGTTAACTGTAAAATCATAGAGTGATAAATCTCCATGACTTGCTAAACAATCAGCCTTATGAAGCTTTAAATGTAAGTCGAAATTATCAATTGATATAAATCTTTTAAAGGTGCTCTTCTTCATATCTTTTACATTTCCAAACTTCATATGTTCGCTAACCAAAGACTTTATCTCATTAGATTGCTTATTTGAAAACTTAAGTCTTTTACATATTTTATCCGTCATGTTTGCCCCAACATACTCATGCCTATTAAACCGTATTCGATCTGTTTCAGTAAAAGTTGATGGTTTGCCAATATCATGAAAAAGTGCGCCAAACGCAAGAGTGGCGTTTTCTTCGACTTCTTTCTCCAACATATCTAAGACTAAGCAAGTATGAACAAAAACATCACCTTCAGGGTGAAATTCCTTTGGTTGCTCTACGCCTTTTAATAATTCAATTTCTGGGATAATATGCTGGTTCAATCCGTAACTACTCAACATATGAACACCTTTACCAGAATTTCTATTAGTTATAATCTTAGTTAGTTCTTCTCTTATTCTTTCTGCGCTAACCTTAGTTATCTCTGGAGCCTGCAGTACGAGTTCTCTCTCTGTTTCTAGTTCAATTTTGAAACTAAACCTATTAGCAAATCTTATTGCTCTTAATATTCTTAGATGGTCCTCACTAAAACGCTCCTTAGGATTGCCGATAGTCCTGATAGTCTTGCTTTTTAAATCATCCAGTCCATTGCAAAAATCAAAGATTTCAAGAGTGTCTGGATCAAGCATTAGTCCATTAATCGTAAAATCTCTTCTTCTTATGTCTTCTTCTTCACTTTGAGTATATACAACGTCTGTGGGATGTCTTCCATCAGCGTACTCCATATCTTTTCTAAAAGTTGCAACCTCAAAAGAAACATTATCAACAATTACGAGCATCACACCAAAACTTTGTCCAACCGGCTTAGTTTTTTTAAATATCTTTTGAATTTCCTCTGGTTTAGCACATGTAGAAATATCAAATTCATTAGGTTCTAAGTTAAGGCATAAATCTCTAACGGCTCCTCCTACGATGAAGGCTTTATGATTATTCTCTCTAAGCTTTGTCACAATAGACTTAGCAGCTTTAAATTTACTATCATTTATAATTGAATTAGTTATTTTTATCATCTTTCAAATTGCATTCACATGCACTACGGTATATTATAGACAAAATCTAGTTTAATTAAATCATATGATAAATATACAAGAAATAAAAGAGACACTTAAAAGAGGCGGTTCAAAGCTTGTTTACCAATCCTTGGATGGATTAAACTGGAAACAATTAACATTTAATGATATTAATTCTAATTTGGACTATATAACGTCGTATCTTAGAACAAACAATATTAAATCCAAGAAAATTTTATGTTGTACAAAAAATTGTCTTGACTCATTCTTGTTGGAGTCTGCCTTATCAAACCTCGATTCTAAAATATTTTTTGCATCAACTTTAACCCTGCAGACAATAGAGTTTAATGAAGAATTTGATCTTATAATAATTGACCACATTGATGAGATAAATATGAGCCCAGTATTGAAAAAATTAAGTCTTAGTAAGGAATTCATAACCATTCAAAACTTTAAAAAAACAAAGGAAACTGGAGATAAGATAAAATCTTTACAAAATATACTAAAAATTGGATTGTTAAACAAAAGAGATCTTGATAAGAAAAAAAATGAATTTGAATTCAAACTATCACAAACATATAAATTTGCTAGTTTAGAAGGATTAGTTGATTGCACAATAACCGATTTTGCAAATCAATTAGATAAGATTCGGAATATTTTTGGATCAATTAATGTGCATGATTTTTCTACATCTCTATACACCGAACAAGATCCATTTTCCAAAGTTCTTAATTTTATTTTCTTACTTGAAGGTAGAAAATTCTCTAACAACTCATCAATTGATTCATTTATTAAAAATTCAAATGAGTTGATGCCTAAAAATATTATTATCGATGCTAAAAATCTAGTAAGTATGCTCAATATCTCTGATGACAATGATAAAAAACTTAATGAGCTGCTTGGTTCGAAGGTCGAAAGGATAATAACTTATGAATTTGATTCAGATTTGTATCAAAATAAAATTCTCCAAAAATTTAATTTAATTAATTATAAAAGATAGCTTATTTCTTTAATCTCTCAGCCATAGGAAAGATCTTGCTAATAACTTCAGCTATTGCGATAGCAATATCCATGTGTTCCTTCTGTGTACCATTTGAGCTTCTTAGTTCAATATAATGAACCCAGCTCCTAAGCGAACCATTCATATACATTCTGCTTACTGTATTTCCTTCTGGTAAGACTGCTCTTGCTTGTTCTTTTGCGATTCCCTTATCAATTGCCCAAACATAGGTTTTTTTTGCAAGACTAATAAGTTCTAGTTGTTTTTGATTCCATTCTTCCCTTAATAAATCATCCCGTGTTTCGACAGAATTTTGTCGATTCTCTGTATCCTGAAGTCTTGCATCTCTCGTAATAAAAGACAAATCTTTAGTTGGGTCAGCATATCTTTGACTAAATTCTTGAAAACTAAAAGATCTATGCCTTAAGATTTGCCTAGCAATGTCTCTAGTAGTTTCAATTTCAACACAAGCACTTACCATTTCTAGAGGTGACCAATGCTTGTTCTTTATTAAGTAGTTAATCAGTTTCTCACTAGTCTCATTATTAATCTGATTTGATGGGTTGGACACTCTTGCACAGAAAGCAATTAATTCTTGAACATTTGATATACCTTCGTTCAAGAATTCATCTGTTGGCTTTGAAAAGCTTACTAATCTAATTTTCATATTAATTTATTACCGAAAATATCCATCATTAAATCCAAGGCAGAGTCTACGCCAGAAGTTATAAAATGAATCTCCCCCTCTGGGAATTTTAACATACTGTCATCTAATAATTTGTTACTTACAATAAAAGTCTTTTTGGACCTTTGAGAGACAATATCAATAAAAGATATAGTAACAGGAGACAAAAAAGTATCTGAGAAAATAACAAGATTCTGGCATTTATTTAACATCATCCATGAATCTCTTAAGTCCCATTGCGAAAATTCTTGGCCAAGAAAGGGAATGCTGGGCTTCAAAACATTGTCATTACATCCATTACAAATATAGTTATCTTTACTATTGATAATTGATTCTGTTTCCTTATCCATTCCGCAGTTTGAGCAATAGAACCAGCCTATATTGCCTTCTAGTTCTATAAGTTTTTGTGCTCCATTTTGCCTTAAAAGTCCATCAATATTCAAATTAATAACCCCTATTACTTGATTAACCTTCTCAATTTCAAGTATTTTTTTATAATTTGACGAGATTTCAAAAGGGTAATTGTCACTTAAGGCTACTATAAAGTTGTTTATAAAACCTACTCTGACTGAATTTTCTGCTCTAAAACTATTAATCTCAGGCCTGGTTTCATAACTCAAGAGTTTCTCGTATCGACCAGATTCAAAGAAATTCTTGTCCAATAATATAACGATATCATCACTGTTAGAAATACTTTGTAAAGTTGAGTCGTTGGAGCTCATATCTTGATATTATCATGAATAAATAGATGTTTTTATCTTTTTTAAGATTAAACACCTTTTATATCTCCCCAAATAAATTTATGTACTTGCGGAACAAATCTTACATTCAGCTTGTCTTCAAGGATATGTTTTACTAGAAGCTTAGAATCAGACCCATAGACAGGCTGAAAAATGACTTCTGCATTAAACTTCTCCTTCAACACAATCTTCTTAGCAAATATATAATCTGACTTATCTTTAATGACAAATTTAATCTGGTCTTTATTGCTTAATGTTTTTAAGATTAAAATATTAGATTTATCTACCATATTTGATTCTGGGCACTTGCAATCCATGCTGATTAAAACATTAGGATCCTCAAAAATACCTTCAGGTTTTATGTGTCCAGCCGTCTCAAGAATTATTTTATAATCATCTTTCAATAAATTTTCTACTAATACTACTAATGTCTTTTGTTGCAGTAAGGGCTCTCCCCCTGTTATGCAGATTTTTTTATACTTAAGATCTCTTATTTTTGCTAATATGGTATCAAGACTTAGGTTTTCATAATCGTTGCCCTTCACGGCATACATAGAATCACACCATGAACACCTAAGGTTGCAGCCAAAAAGCCTAAGAAAGATATTAGGAGAGCCAACGTCCAAGCCTTCACCTTGTATTGAACAAAAGATTTCACTAACTTTTAATTTCATAATTCTTTGTCTTTGGTAGCTCCATTAAATTCTCGTTAACAGCTCTCAATATTAGTGGGTCTGGTAAGCCTGCTTCCTCAAACCCTTTCGCTCTTAACAAATTTGCATGGTCATTAGATGAAGGAGGATATTGTCCGTCATAACTTGTATGAGTATAAGATAGAGCCCTCCAAGAGGGGTCAGGAAGCCTCCTAGCTAAATCTACAATTTGAGACTTTCGCAAATTCATTAAAGGAGTAAGAATATCTATTTTTTTATCAAGTGCTAAGGATATGCTTTTTTCTAAACTATCAATAAACTCTCTCCTGCAATCTGGGTAACCGCCGAAATCTTCCTGGCAAACGCCTGTAATTAGAGTTGAAATATTTTTAGAGTAAGCTCTATTTGCAGCGATAGAGAGAAAAAGTAAATTTCTCGCTGGAACGAAAGTGTCTTGAAGCCCTTTCTTAAATTTACCAATATCATCATGGACCTCTAAGTTTTTAGCTTTATTTGTTAATGGAGAATCTCCATGAAATAAGGGTCCTAAGTCAATTAACTCGTGATCCATGACCTTTGCAAGTTTTGAAATCTTTTCCGCAGATTGAATCTCTATATTATGCATCTGATTATAATCAAATGTTATAGTTGAACATTTATAACCTTGATTTATTGCCCAAAAAAGACAAGTAGTAGAGTCTTGTCCGCCACTTAAAATAACTAATGCATCTTTCATAAATTTATAAAGTAATATTATATATAGATGAGACAAATTAGAAAGATAGAGATTAAGGATAAATCTACGGTTCTATCACTTGAACATAAGATATTTAAAGACCCATGGTCTGAAACCCTTATCAAAGAACAATTAACAAATGAGTGTTCTATTAATCTTTATTACCTAAAAGATAATATGGTGTGTGGCTATGCTCTTTCTCATAACTATCTGGATTTTATGGAAATACAAAGAATTGGCGTATTAAGAGAGTTTAGAGGGGAGAATATTGGCACAAAACTATTGGAATATATAGAATCCTTATGTTGTGAATTAGGAATAAAGAAAATTAGTCTTGAAGTTAGGGAAAGCAATGAAAATGCGATTAAAACTTATAATAATTTTGGATTCAAAGTTGATAGTGTGAGAAAAAAATATTATAAAAAATGTCCGGAAGATGCGATTCTAATGAGCAAAAGCTTATCCTGAATTCTTGTATCTACCATGAACTTCTTCTAAAACTTTGGTCATCTCACCAATTGTACAATATTCCCTAGCTGCGCTAACTATATTGGGCATTATATTCTCATTGTTTTCCGCTGCTAGTTTTAATTTTTTTAAACAATCTTGAGCCTTATCATTATTTCTTCTAGCTTTAACTTCTGACAAGCTTTTCTTTTGATTAGTTTCTAGCTCTGGGTCAATGCTAAGAATAGGTGGAATCTCCTCTTCTTCTGCTACAAAATCGTTAACTCCAACTATGATTCGTTCTTTCTTCTCAAGTTCTATTTGAAAATCATATGCAGAATTCTCTATCTCACTTTGTATATAGTTTTCTTCAATGCAATTAATCATACCACCTTTCTCTTTTATTATTGACAAGTACTCATAAACCTTCTTCTCAATCTCGTCAGTTAAATTTTCTACAAAATATGACCCTGCAAATGGGTCAATTGTGTTAGCAACCTCACATTCATGTGCAATAATTTGTTGAGTTCTTAAAGCTATAGTGGCAGATTCTTCAGTGGGCAGACCTAATGCCTCGTCAAAAGAATTTGTATGTAATGATTGAGTACCACCTAAAACTGCGGCCATGGCTTGCATTGCGGTCCTAACAATATTGTTTAAGGGCTGTTGAGCAGTAAGAGTAACTCCTCCTGTCTGTGAATGAGTTCTAAACTTACATGCGTTATCATCTTTAACATTAAAATCCTCTCTTAATATTTTTGCCCATATTCTCCTTGCAGCTCTATATTTTGCAATCTCTTCAAAAAAGTTCCCATGCACAGCAAAAAAGAAGGAAACTCTCTTGCAAATTTTCTCCACATTTAATTTCCTTTCTTTGGCAATCTCTAAGTATTGAATAGCATCAGCAAGCATAAAAGAGATTTCTTGGACGGCCGTAGATCCAGCCTCTCTAATATGGTATCCACTAACACTAATTGGATTCCATTTAGGAACATAGTCTTTACAATATTCCATTACATCGACTGTTATCTCAACAGATGGCTTAGGTGGGAAAGCATAAGTTCCCCTTGCTATAAATTCTTTGAGTAAGTCATTTTGTGTGGTGCCCATTATCTTGTCTGCTGAAACACCTTGTTTCTCTGCGGTTATTATGTACATAGCTAGAAGCATTGAGGCTGTTGCATTAATTGTCATTGATGTTGAAACTTTATCTAAAGGTATTCCATCAAAAAGTATCTCCATATCTTCTAGTGAATCAATAGCTACTCCAACTTTACCAACTTCGCCCTTACTTACAGGGGCATCGGAGTCATATCCCATTTGAGTAGGTAAATCAAAAGCAACGCTCAAACCGGTTTGACCTTTATCTAAGAGATACTTAAACCTTTGGTTAGTTTCTTTCGCAGAGCCGAAACCAGCATATTGCCTCATTGTCCAGAACCTACCCCTATACATGGTAGGTTGGACTCCTCTTGTAAAGGGGAATTCACCAGGGTGGGAGTTCATCTCATCTAAGTTATCTGGTAAGTCATCTTTCGTATAGAATCTTTCAATCTTTATATTAGAGGTTGTCTTAAAAGACTCCTTCCTTTCATTTAGCTTGTCTTTATACTTTTTTTCCCAATCTTTCTTTCTCATTACTAAGACATCCTAATTAAATTATCTTGAGCTAGTCTAATTAAAGAAGCTTTATATTTGCTGTCTGGCAAGAAATTAATCTTAGAAATTGCTGTTTTAGAATATTTTCTTGCAACCTCTACAGTATCTTCAATGCCATTATTTTCTAATACAAAATTATACAGAAAATCCAGGCTCTTTCTATCAAATTTTTTTTTCACTAGAATTGCTTCAGCCTTCTTTGATGAACTAGCTGAAGAATTAGCTAGAGAAGCTAAAATTGGGAGTGTAACTTTGCCCTCTTTCAAATCTTCCATAGTGCTCTTTCCCATCTTCTTAGAAGTACTAATAAGATCTAGTGCATCATCCATCAACTGGTATGAAATTCCTAAATTTATACCGTAAGACTTAAATGAATTAACCTCAGAATCATTGTTTGACCCTAAAACTGCTCCAACTTGAGCTGATGCTGAAACTAGGGATGCGGTCTTTAATTTAATCATTTTGAAATATATTTTTTTGTTGAAAGGTATAAGTCTTTTTGAAAGCATAATATCTAAAATTTGTCCGTTTGCTAGCTCAGATGCAGAATTAGTGACTATACCCATGATCTTATGATTCTTACACTGATTCACTAGATATAAAGATTTTGCTAATAAGTAATCGCCGGCTAAAACAGTCGCATGGTCTCCCCAAATTTTATTCGCCGACTTAAGACCCCTTCTAGTAGTAGCCTGATCAACAATATCATCATGTATCAAAGATGCATTGTGAAGTAACTCCACAGATGCAGCTGCAAAATATGCCTGATTATTAACTCTTTTCTTCAGTGAAAGGGCCGCCAAGAGTAAGATTGATGGTCGAAATCTTTTCCCGGGTTTATGAATTAAATGCCTTAGAATCTCCACAGAAAGACCTACATTGCTTGGCACCTGCTGCTTAAGTACTTTCTCGACTGAAGCTAAGTGATTTAATATTGGCTCTTGAATTAAAGCGGAATCCATTTTTCTAAGTTATCAGAAATAAGTAATAAGTCAAAATCCTAATATTTAATATAAAATAATAATGATTATAATTAGTTAACTAATTAATAGTATATGGAGACTCTATAATGATTATATATGATTACATTTTCTTATTAATTGTTTTAATTTTTACATTTGTGGGTTTTCTGTCTGGTATAATCAAGACTTCTTCGAAGTTCTTTTGCTTGCTCATACCTTTCTTTATCTCTTATATAGGGACTTCATTTTTAAACAAAGAACTAATAAATAGGTTCGATTTCTACTCGGGTACAGGCTCTAGCTTAATTACAAGCTTAATTATATATATAAGTTTTTACTTTCTACTTAAATTATTCTTTCTTCTTATTGAAGGAATATGCTCTTACTTCAACTTAACTCTAATGAATAAAATCTCAGGCTTAATAGTTGGCTTCATTGGTGGAACAGTAATAGGATACTTCTTGCTAACAGTTGTCAATAAAATCTTCGATATTCAGACGATTATATATTCAAAGATTCAATCATATTTATCTTTTTTTTTAAATATATAAGTGTATGATTTAAATGTGAAAGAAAGATTAACTGCCTATCAGTACCTTCTGAAAGATAAACTTGCCGGTGATAAGAACAGAGAGCTAATTGCACTATTAAAAGACCTTAAATTAGCTGCTAGACAAGTCAGTAAGGAATTAAATAGTGGCGCTCTAAATGGAACACTTGGTGAACTTACAGGTTCGAAAAATACTCATGGTGAAAAAGTAAAAAAGCTTGACTTAATTGCTAATAACTTATTTATTAAATCGCTTGAAAATGGTGGTAACTGCTGTGGTTTAGTATCTGAAGAAAATGACAAAGTAATAATATTCAATAATGAAACTTCAAAAAAATCTAAGTACTTAGTCCTTATAGATCCGCTAGATGGATCCTCAAATATTGATGTTAATGTTCCCGTTGGAACTATTTTCTCTGTCCTGAAAAAACCTGGCAATCAAAGACAAACACTCACAAAAGATTTCCTCCAAGAAGGTACTAAGCAAGTTGCTGCAGGATATATTATTTATGGATCATCAACTATTTATGTTTTAACTGTTGGCAAAGGTGTAGATGCTTTCACCCTAGATCCTGTTGTACAGGAATTCTATCTATCTTATAAGAATATAAAGATACCAAAGAAAGCAAGAATGTATTCAGTTAACCAAGGCAACTTCTTTCAATTCTCAAATGGAGTTCAAAAGTACATTACATGGTGTGAACAAAAAGATTCAAAAACTGGTAGACCTTACTCCTTAAGGTATGTTGGGTCAATGGTTGCGGATTTACATAGAAGCTTATTGAAGGGCGGGCTTTTTATTTATTCACAAGCGAAGGGTGCTCCGCAAGGAAAGTTAAGATTAATGTATGAATGTAATCCAATGGCATTTATAATTGAACAAGCAGGCGGTCTAGCTACTGATGGTAAGAATGATATTTTAAATATTAAGCCAAAATCTATTCACCAAAAGTCTCCAATATATATAGGTTCTTCTGATATGGTAAAAAATGTCTGCAAATTCATTAAAAAGTAAATTATGAAAATTAGGCTAGGCTAATCTTTTTGTTTAAATAAACATCTTGGACAGCATTGAGAATCTCAATCCCTTCTTTGAAAGGTTTCTGGAAAGCTTTTCTACCTGTAATTAGTCCCATTCCACCCGCACGCTTATTAATTATTGCAGTCTTAACAGCATCTGCGATATCACTCTCTCCGGAAGCTCCCCCAGAATTAATTAGACCAGCTCTTCCAGATAGACAATTAATTACTTGATAACGATTGAGGTCTATCGGATGATCAGAGGTAAGCTCTGAATAAACCTTCTTATGAGTTTTGCCAAAATTTAATTCATTGAACCCACCGTTATTCTCAGCTAATTTTTGTTTAACGATATCAGCCTGAATAGTGGAGGCTAAATGATCGGCTTGCCCAGTGAGATCAGCTGAAACGTGATAATCATCATCACCTTTCTTGAATGAAGAGTTTCTTAAGTATGCCCAAAGTATAGTCACTAAACCTAGGGAATGAGCGTGCTCAAAAAGCTCTGATACTTCCTGAATTTGTCTATTACTTTCACTAGAGCCAAAATAAATAGTTGCCCCTACTCCTATTGCTCCCATATTAAATGCTTGATCGACTGAAGCAAAACGTATCTGATCATACTCGTTGGGATATGATAAGAATTGATTATGGTTCAATTTAAGAATAAAAGGTATTTTATGCGCGTATTTTCTTGAAACAGCTCCAAGAACACCAAGAGTCGAGGTTACAGCTCCACACCCACCTTCAATTGCTAGTTTAATAATATTTTCGGGGTCAAAGTAAATTGGATTTGGAGCAAAAGAAGCTCCAGCTGAGTGCTCAATTCCTTGATCAACCGGCAAAATTGACAAGTAACCCGTGCCCCCAAGTCTTCCATGATTAAACAAAGTTTGAAAATTTCTTAATAATACATTGGATCGATCAGATTCCTTTACTACTCTATCAATGAAATCTGGCCCGGGATTAATAATATTTTTTGAATCTATTGTCTTACACTCATGCTCTAATAAATATGAAGCTTCATTTCCGAGTAAATTTTCAATCCAGGATAAATCAGTTTTTGAATGTTTAATCATTATGTTTTTTAAGTATAAGATATTAATCTAAAATTTCTATACCTGGTAATTGGCTTCCACCTAAATATTCAAGAAGTGCCCCACCGCCGGTAGATATGTGTGAGATTTCTGATTCTAATACCTCTGCTTTTCTTATTGCAGCAATAGTCTCCCCACCCCCGACAACCGATGTAGCTCCACGCCATGTTGCTAAAGCAACTGCTCTTGCAACATGTATAGTTCCTGAAGAATATTGCTCGAATTCAAAGACGCCCATAGGACCATTCCAAAAAATATAACCTGGTCCCTTAATAATAGAATTAAATAATTCAATTGTCTTAGGCCCTATATCCAGTGCCATATGGTCTTCTGGTATATCTTTATCGGAAATAGAGCAAGGCTCATCTTTATTGAAAGACTTTGAAATTACGTGATCAATTGGTAAAACGATTTTATGTTGATATTTCTTATAAACTTCTCTGACCCAATCTATCATTTCCTCTTCATAAATCGAGCTTCCTATATTGATACCATTGGCTTTTAAAAAAGTATACGCTGCTCCGCCAGCAATTATTATTTTATCAGCACTTTCTAGGAGATTTCCTAGCGCAGAAATCTTATCTCTAATCTTAGAGCCACCTATGATAACCAAAAAAGGATGTTCAGGCTCTTTCATCATTCTAGAAATAAATTTAATTTCCTTGCTAACAAGAAAGCCAGCAATCTTAGTCTTAAAACCTTGAGCCATACCATAGGTAGATGAATGTGCCCTGTGCGATGTCCCAAAAGCTTCATTTATATAAATCTCAGCCAGACTTGCTAAATTAGATGAAAAAATCTTATCATTAGTGGTTTCTTCTTTATGAAATCGAAGATTCTCAAGCATAATCACCGAGCCGTTTGGCATGTCATCAACCTTCTCTGATAAATTATCTTTCATAAAATCCCTGCAGAATAAAACTTCTTTATTTATTAATTCTGATAATCTATTAGATACAATCTCCAATGAAAGATCTTGCATTATTGTTCCCTTAGGTCTGCCTAAGTGCGAGCCTAAAATAATCTTTGCACCTGACTCTATTAGAAAATCAATTGTTGGAAGTGCCCTACGAATCCTATAATCTTCACGAATACTATTACTTTCTTTATTTATAGGAACGTTGAAATCAACTCTGACAAACACTTTTTTTCCATTAAAATAAGTTTTTGGAAAATCTCGCAATGTCTTTTTCTTATTCAAGGGAGTTACCAATTTTTACAGCTAAATCTAGAACTCTTGAGGAATAGCCATATTCATTATCATACCAACCAATAACTTTAATAAAATCCTCATTAATCACACTAGTACCGAACGGATCGAATACGGCAGAGTGTTTATTCTTTAATAAATCTACTGAGACTGCTGCTTCAGGAGCTATATCAAGGTAACCCTGTAATTCATTTTTAGAAGAAGATATAAATGCTTCATTTATTTCCTTTATAGTAGCTTTAGTCTTAATCCTAGCAACAAAATCCACCATAGAAACATTGGGTGTTGGGACTCTAACTGAGATTGCAGATAAGTTTCCTTTTAAATCAGGAAAAATCTCTTCGATTGCTTTAGTGGCTCCTGTACTTGTGGGAATCATCGAAAGAGCGCCAGCCCTAGCTCTTCTTAAATCACTATGAGGAGAATCGATTATTCTTTGATCGTTTGTATATGAATGAATAGTTGTCATATGCCCGCTAGTTAAACCAAAATTATCAGTAAGAACTTTCACAATCATGGCTAAACAATTTGTTGTACATGAGGCATTAGAGATAATATTATGGCTGCTCGGGTCATATAGGTCATCATTGGCGCCCATTACAGTAGTAAAGTCAACACTTCCTTTTGCTGGTGCCGAGATAATTACTTTTTTCACTGTACCATTTAAATGGAGAGAAGCTTTTTCCTTAGATGTGAAAATACCTGTGGATTCAACAACTATTTGGCAATCTTTAGAAGACCAATCGATATCAGAAGGAGACCTTTCAGAGAAAATCTTTATTCTGTCTCCGTCTATGGAAATACTATCTTCATCGTGCTTAATATCATTATCTAAGACTCCAAATACAGAGTCATACTTTAAAAGATGAGCACACGTCTTAATATCTGCAATATCATTAATTGCAACTACATCTATATCATCAGAAAGCAATGAAATCCTAAGTAGATTCCTTCCAATTCTTCCAAACCCATTAATACCTATTTTAATTGACATATAATTATCCTTTTTTGAAGTGATTTTCTTTATATTACACTCTGTCAAATGGATTTCAAACAATTGAATTTATAAAAATTGCATGATAATGTGACAATTATGAATAAATTGAAAACTGCTATTCTAGGTGCGACTGGATATACTGGGCTAGAGCTAATAAAAATATTATTAAATCATCCACAAGTAGACTTATTTTTTCTAGGAGCAAATTCTAACCATGGATCAACATTAAAGAGTTTAGTCTCCAATAGATCTATAAAAAAGAACATTAGAGTCAGAAGAAACTTGGAGATTTTAAATATTAAAAATGTCGATTTAATTTTTTCTTGTCTTCCTCATGGCGAACTTCCTAAACATTTGAGAAAATTTAAAAAATTAAATTCAAAGATTATCGATTTGGGGGGTGATTATAGACTTAATAAAAAAATGAACGCTCTTTGGTATAAGAACAAAAGAAGTGAAGAATCATATAAAGAGTTTCAATATTTAATACCCGAAATTAATGGCGATAAAATAAACAGTAAAAAAAATATTTCTAATCCAGGTTGCTACGCAACCTCTATTATTTTAGGTTTAGCGCCTATCAATACAATGATAAACAATTCACAAAGTATCATTGTTGATACAAAGTCAGGTACTACTGGTGCTGGAAGAAGCTCCAAGGTTGAACATAGCTTCTCAGAGACAGATGAAAATTTATCTACATACAAGGTTGGTGTACACCAACATGCACCAGAAATTGAACAATTTATAAAGAAAATTTTTAAGAAAAGAGTTAAAATTTTAATGGTTCCGCATCTGCTACCAATAAAAAGAGGGATTATGTCTAATATCTATATTAAAAATAGTTCCATCTTACATGAAGAAAAAATATATAGGGAATTTAAAAAATTCTACTCTAACTCTAAATTTGTAAGGCTCCTAAAAGGATCCATGCCATCTTTACAAAATGTACAAAATACAAATATTTGTGAAATTGGAATTAAGATATTGCCTGACAAAAAAACTCTTCTTATCACATCTGTTATTGACAACCTAATTAAGGGTGCTGCTGGTCAGGCAGTTCAAAACATGAACATAGCTTACGGCTTTGATTCAAATCTAGGACTTTAATTCTTTAATCTTATTCTTTAATTCTTCAATATCTTGCTGAAGCTTAAGCATATCTTCGCCACTTGGGTCTGGTAGTTTGTTATGATATAAATCAGGTGCATCAGATGAGAAGGACTTACCTACAACTTTTCCAGGAACTCCAACTACAGTAGAATTTTCTGGTATGTCATCAATAACGACTGAATTCGCTCCAATCTTTGTATTAGAACCAATGTTCAAAGGGCCGAGAATCTTGCTGCCCGCTCCAACAATTACATTATCTCCGATTGTTGGGTGTCTTTTTCCTGCATTTGCGCTAACACCGCCAAGTGTCACACCTTGATAAATAGTTACATTTTTCCCTATTTCAGATGTTTCTCCAATAACTACACCCATTCCATGGTCAATAAAAAAACCTTCTTTTATTCTAGCTGCTGGGTGAATCTCAATTCCCGTCAGAGTTCTAAGTATATTTGAAATTATTCTCGCAATTAACCTAAGGCCTATTCCCCACAATATACTAGCTATTCTGTGCCAAAAAATGGCATGAAAACCTGGGTAATTTATTAAAATCTCAAGAATGTTTCTCGCGGCAGGATCTCTCTCGTTTGCGGCCGAGATATCCGATTTAATTTTTGTAAAGAAACTCATAATTACTGCTGATCAAAAACCTTTAAGTAATCATATTTAGTTGATCTTTCTACTGGTCGACGATTAATCTCGAATGTTAATCTTCTAAATTCTTCTGGAGGAAAATATTGGCCAAACTTACCGCCAGCAGCAGTTGTAATTTTCTCTTCCATTAAAGTTCCACCAAAATCATTAGCTCCTGCATTAAGACAATACTGTGCAAACTCTGGCCCTTGCTTTACCCATGAAACTTGGATGTTATTAATCCAGCCTCTAAAAAAAAGTCTTGCAATTGCATACATTTTAAGCTGGTCTAGATCTGTTGGTCCTTCTCTTGAAAGGCCTTTTTTATAAAGTCTAGTATCCCAAGGAATAAATCTTAAAGGGACAAACTCTGTTATACCACCAGTTTCTTTTTGTATCTCTCTAAGAATATTAAAGTGTTTTGCCCAGTGCAATGGCTTATCTACATGTCCGTACATTATGGTTGATGTAGTATTCATTCCAGCCTTATGAATCTCTTTTATAGTATGAACCCATTGATCGGTAGTAATCTTTCCAGGAGCTATAATTTTTCTGACATCTTCACTGAGAATTTCAGCCGCAGTACCAGGGAACGTACCATGACCAACCTCTTTTAGTTGAGTTACAAAGTCTCCTATAGGAATTCCTAGAGTATCCGCTCCATAGTGAACCTCAAAAGGGGAGAAGCAATGTGTATGCATTTCAGGGACTGCTTCTTTGACACTTTTAATAATTTGCAAATAAAAATTGCCATCTATGTCATCATGCATTCCACCTTGCATACAAACTTCAGTTGCACCATTCTCTTTAGCTTCAAAAACCTTTTCTTTAATCTCGTCCATAGTCAGAAAATAGGCTCTTGAATCACCTTCTGGAGCCATAAAATTACAAAAACCACAATAAGTATTGCAAATATTTGTGAAGTTAATATTTCTATTGACTACATAGGTTACATCATCACCAACATCCTCTTTGCGAATCTCATCTGCTAAAACAACTAGAAGAGAAAGATCATTAACATCTTCTATTAAGAATAAATCTTCAGCTTCGCTCTCACTAATCTCGTCTTTGTTTAAAGCTTTGCTCAAAATATTAACAATTTTTTCATTGGAATTAGACATTAAATAATCTATTCCTTTAACACGATTATTTTCAATTTGGTCAATTATATTTTTTAATTCGCTTTCCATATCAATCCTTAATTTTCTTTTATATAGCCCGTATTATCAACAAATTTTATTGCTTTATCATAAATATTATCATTTAAAAATTTTTTATTAAGAAATTCAGGGTAAACAGGCAGTCTTTCACGTAAATTGAAGTCAAATTCCGAAATATTTTTCTTCATTATATCAAGTTGTGGCCACGGGCTTTCTGGATTAACATAGTCAATTGTTAGAGGAGAAACTCCTCCCAAATCATTAACTCCAGAGAAAATATGGAGCGTGTAAGTCTTTGCATTGAGATTTGGAGGAACCTGAATATTTACATCCTTACCCATTAAAATCTTGGAAATAGCAACAGTTTTAATCATGTCTAAATCTGTGGGAACCGGGCTACCTTCCATCTTAATACCTGGCTTTGGGCTAAAATTCTGAATAATTATTTCTTGTATATGGCCAAATTCATCATTTATCCTCTTTAGCTCTATAATTGAGTCTACTCTTTCTTCCCAATTTTCACCTATTCCAATTAAAATCCCAGAAGTCCAAGGTATGTTAAGCTTGCCGGCATCAGAAATTGTCTTAATTCTAGCTCTCGGATATTTGTCTGGGCATCTATAATGTGCCTCTCCAGGCTCCATAAGTCTTTCACTTATACTCTCTAACATGAGGCCCATGCTTGGATTAGAATTTTTGAATCTTTTTAACTCATCAATCTTTGCTATTCCTAAATTAGAATGGGGGAAGATTCCTTCCTCTAAACAAAGCTCGCTCATTCCAATCATATAATCTGATGTAGAACTATATCCAATCTTCTCTAATTCTTTCTTATAAACATCATACATCAGCTCAGGCTTATCTCCCGAAACAAATAACATTTCAGTACAACCTAATTCGGTTGATTTTTTTGCAGCTTCAAGAACTTTCTCTGGTGAAAAAAACAAGTCCCCTTCACCTGGCTCGTACTTAAAAGTACAGTATGAACATTGGTCTCTACAAAGCTGAGTTAATGGAATGAAAATATTTTTTGAAAAGCTTATCAATTCACCTTTATATTTTTTTCTAAGAAAGTTAGAGACTGACATTAGGATAGAGACGTGATTCATTTCAACCATTGTAAGCAGAAGAACCTCTTCTCTTGTTAAATTTATTTCATTTAAAGCTTTTTCAAGTACCTGTATAGTTTTACTGTCCAAAGTTTCCAAATTCCCAACTGGTATATCGTGGGCAAAAAGTATCTCCGATGCTTTATTTGATTTTAGAAAAGATTCATGGGTTTTATTTAAAGATATCATTGTTTTTACTTCTTAATAATAAATTAGAATTCTCCTTTGATCTCAGATAATTATACCCTCTTATCAAAACAACAGGAATACCAACATCTTTCTCCATTAACAATCCTGCAGTAGATGCTAATTCATCAACAATCGGTACCTCTGTCTCATATAGAGGATTATTATATAAATCTTTCTTATAACTCTTTAATGGCTTTATGCCATAGCTACCTATAGATATCTGTGTCAATCCATACCTCCAGGGCCTTCCGACAGAGTCTGCAATAATAACAGGTAAATTTTTATCAAAACTGTTGGAAATTGCTAAAGAAATTTTTTTTGCAGATAGATTAGGATTCTTTGGGAGAAGCAAAGCAGTATTCTTATACTTGATGTTTGATTGATCTATCCCTGCATTTGCAGCTACTAGACCTAATTTGTCTCTAGTTATAATCACGTTCTTGGAAGCTTTAATTATGTCTTTTGAATTTTCTAGAACTAATTGACAGAAACTTCTGTCTTTACCCGTTCTTTTACTTAGTTGAATAGCTTTTTTTGAAATTCTAACTTTCGATAAATCAACAAATCTTCCTTGTGAAATTGAGACTATTTTGTGGGCTATTACTATAATATCCTCTGGCAAAAGTTTGAGCCTCTGCTTAGCAATTGAAGTCAAAATTTCTTTACTGATATTGTCTCCAGGTTTTATGACAGGAAAATT
>Ga0066606_10000238_pt1 | contig 32941 bp, 36 predicted proteins | sample SaaInlV_DNA_100m_FD_60386 | JGI IMG/M metagenome (GOLD analysis project Ga0066606, IMG submission 60386) | Marine microbial communities from expanding oxygen minimum zones in the Saanich Inlet - SI075_LV_DNA_100m | ecosystem: Environmental > Aquatic > Marine > Unclassified | place: British... | reverse complement strand
AATTTATATTAATAATATTATCTTTTATATTCCCTTCAAAAGTTATTGAAAAAACTAAAAGTAAAATAAAGCCAATTAAAGCCATAAAGGCATTTGTGAAAATAATATTTAGTTCTTTTAAGTATCTTGAAAAAACTTGAGAACCTCCATAGAAGACTGACATAAAAGTAGCTAATAATAACGCTAGTTTCTCATTCTGTAACCCTGGATCAAAACCTATTATTAAAATACCTATAAAAATAAGAAATATTAAAAACCATTTAATATTTGAAACCTTTTCTTTTAAAAAAAACGAACTTAATAGAATTCCAAAAGGAATAGATAGTTGAGTACCTATAATTGTTGGAGATAAAACTTCAGCAACATAAATTGAGTAATTTAAAAAAACATTTGTAGCAAAACCCATAGAAATCCCAAAACCAAGTAAAGGTAACCAATACTTTTTTTCAGGAATTGTTATTGTTGCAAAAGGTAACAGACATAAAAATACAATTAACATTCTTAAACTTCCCATTAGAAGAGGTGGGACTGAGTTATTAAAAATTATTTTACCTACCGGGTATGAACTACCAAAAAGAAAAGTTATTAAAATAATTAGTAAATAATGTTTTTTATGCATTTTGGAGTTTTAGTATAAGTTATTATGTTTGCTGAATTAATTTTTTATAGCTTTTTAGCCATTTTATCTATGATAAAATCATTATTTGCCTTTTTAATCTTTTGTATTATTGAGGGCTTATTAACTTTTGGAGGAAATATGAAAAAATTATTTTCATTATTATTTTCTGTATCATTTTTTATTCTTTCTACTAATACATATGCTGGTAGTCACAGCCATCCTGTAACTGGAGAAAAACTTGCTGCAGATCAAACTTTTACCTATTGGCATGGTGATGAGCATAGTAGTCATGATCCACAAATATTAGAAGACACCTATGGTTCTAATATTGCTAGAGATCTATTTGAAGGCCTATTAAATCAAGATGCTGATGGTAATTTAATTCCTGGGGTTGCTGAAACTTGGTCAGCAAACGACTCTAAGGATGTCTATACATTTAATTTAAGAAAAAATGCAAAATGGTCAAACGGTGATCCTATTACTGCACATGATTTTGTTTACGCATGGCAAAGAGCTGTAGATCCAGCTACTGCTTCTCCATATTCATGGTTTATGGAAATAATGTCTATAAAAAATGGTGGCGAAGTAATTAGTGGCGATGTACCACCTTCTGATTTGGGTGTTAAAGCGCTTGATGATTATACCTTTCAAGTTGAACTTACAGCTTCACTTCCTTATTTTGCAGCAATGACTACTCACGCTACAACATTCCCAACTCACAAAGCTACAATTGAAGCACATGGATCTGATTGGACAAAGCCTGAAAATATGGTTTCAAATGGAGCCTATATGTTAACTGAACATGTTATCAATGAAAGGTTAGTGAGAGAAAGAAACCCAATGTATTGGGATAATGATAATACCATCCTTGAAAAAGTAGTTGTTTTAGTTATTCCTGATGAAAACCAGGGACTAACAAGATATCTAGCTGGTGAATTGGATCAAGGTCCTGTTCCTGCAGGTCAGTATAAAAAACTTAAAGCTGAATATCCAGAACAAGCAACATCTTTTCCAAGATTATGTAATTATTATTATACATTTAATTTAAGTGAAACTGGTATTGAAGCTTTTCAAGATGTTAGGGTTCGTAAAGCAATGGCATATGCTATTGATAGAAATGTAATTACTGAAGATATTCTTCAAGCTGGTCAGACTCCAGCGTATACATTTACCCCTGGGTCAACTGCAGGCTTTGATGTTCCTAAAGTTGCTTTTTCAAAAATGACGCAAGCTGAAAGAGATGCAATGGCTGTTTCTTTAATGGAGGAGGCTGGATACGGTAAAGATAATCCATTATCATTTACTATGATCTACAATACTTCAGAGAGTCACAAAAAAATTGCAACTGTAATGGCTCAGATGTGGAAACAAAAACTTGGTATTAACGCTACTATGGAAAACACAGAGTGGAAAACATTCCTTGATATTCGTGGCAAGCAAGATTTTGAAATAGCAAGAGGTGCTTGGTGTGGTGATTATAACGAGGCTTCTACTTTCCTAGATTTGTTAACTTCACCGTCTGGTTATAATGATGGTAAGTATAGCAATGCATCAGTAGACCAGTTAATGACGGAAGCTAAAACTTCATCTGACTCCAGTAAACTTTATACTACTGTAGAACGTATACTTGCTGCTGAAATGCCTGTTATTCCAATCTATCATTATGCTGGTGTTTTCATGCTTAATTCTCAAATAAAGGGATGGCCGTATGATAACGTAGAGCAAAATTGGTACAGTCGTAACTTCTATAAAGTTGCCAAATAAATATTTATAATAATAAAGCACCGATGCTTCGGTGCTTTATTCTTTAATGATAAATTTTATCTTAAAAAGAATAAGTATTGCGATACCTACAATACTTATATTAATAATCATTTCTTTTATTCTAATGCACAGTGCCCCAGGAGGCCCTTTTACCTCTGAGAAACCTTTACCTGAGCAAGTTTTAAAAAATATAAATGCTAAGTATGGTTTAGATCAGCCAATGTATATACAAATGTATAATTACATAACTGGTATAATTTTCAATTTTGATTTTGGTCCATCATTTAGATATAAAGATAGAAGTGTTAATGATTTAATAGCTCAAGGATTCCCAGTAACGTTAAAGTATGGAAGTTGGTCATTTATAATTGCCGTTTTCTTTGGAGTTTCTTTAGGTGTGATAGCAGCCATTCGTCAAAATTCTTATTTAGATTATTTATCAGTTGGTTTTTCAGTCTCTGCTCAAGTATTGCCTAATTTTGTTATGGCTCCCATATTAGTTCTTATTTTTACTTTGTGGTTAGGGTGGTTACCTGGAGGTGGTTGGGAAGGAGGTAAAATTCAGTTTGTAATTATGCCAGTTATTGCATTATCAACCAGTTATATGGCAAGTATTGCAAGATTAACTAGGTCTTCTATGTTGGAAGTTTTAAACTCAAATTTTATAAGAACTGCAAGAGCTAAAGGCATTCCTAAATATAAAATAATATTTTCACACGCTCTTAAACCAACACTCTTGCCTGTTATATCTTATTTAGGGCCAGCTTTTGTTGGGATGATTACTGGCTCAGTAGTAATAGACATGTATTTTAGTACTGGTGGTATTGGATTACATTTTGTTAATGGTGCTTTAAATAGAGATTATTCGACTATAATGGGTATTACTATTCTAATAGGATGCCTAACAATTACATTTAATCTTTTAGTTGATATTATTTATGCCTGGATTGATCCTAAAATAAGATACGATTCATGATAATTCTTAATAAAAAATTTAATGAAATAGAAAAAAATATTTCTAAAATTCAGGAGGTGAAAGGTAGATCTCTATGGCATGATGCAAGAGTTCGTTTTTTTAAAAATAAAGCTGCTGTAGTCAGTTTAACCACTCTATTTTTAGTTTTATTATTTTCATTCTTAGGGCCAATTTTTGCTAAATGGTCAAATGAAGAAATTGATTGGAGTGTTCTTGGTGATATATCAACCCTTGGTTATCCTTCAATTGAGACTGGTCATTATTTTGGAACTGATGAATTAGGTCGAGATTTATTTTCACGAGTAATTCAAGGCACAAAAATATCATTAATGGTTGGTATAGTTGGTGCATTAATAGCGGTTGTTGTTGGAACTATTTACGGGGCTACTGCGGGCTATTTTGGTGGTAGGATTGATAGTATAATGATGAGAATTGTTGATATTTTAATGTCTATCCCATACATGTTTGTATTGATTTTGCTTCTAGTAATTTTTGGTAGATCAATCCTCATGTTGTTTATTGGTATTGGTTTAGTATCTTGGCTCGACATGGCAAGAATTGTTAGAGGTCAAACACTTTCAATAAAAAAGAAGGAATATGTTGAGGCAGCTATTACAATTGGTGTGAGTCACTTCACAATTATTAGAAGACATATCATACCAAACTTACTTGGTGTTGTAGCGGTTTATGCTACATTGTTAGTGCCAGGCATGATTTTAACAGAGTCATTTATTTCTTTTTTAGGATTAGGAGTACAAGAACCTAATACTTCTTGGGGAGCTCTAATAAGTGAGGGGGCTGGAACAATGCGTTATGGAACTTTATGGCAACTGTTGTTCCCATTGTTTTTTTTTGTAATCTCTCTATTTTCATTTTTTTTTATAGGTGATGGTCTTAGAGATGCATTAGATCCAAAGGATAGATAGGTGTTAAGCGTAAAAAATCTTTTTGTAAAATTTAAAACACCTGAGGGAGTTGTAAGAGCTGTAAATAATATTTCTTTCGATCTTTTAAAAAATCAAAGTCTGGCTATTGTTGGAGAGTCAGGATCTGGTAAGACTCAATTAGCTTTTTCAATATTAGGACTTTTAGATAAAAATGCAGAATCTCAAGGTCAGATCAATTATCAAGACAAAAATTTATTAAACTTAGATGAAAGGTCTTTAAATAAAATAAGAACAAAAAAAATATCAATAATATTTCAAGATCCAATGACATCTCTAAATCCTTATATGAAGATTAAGAAACAAATTAATGAAATTTTAATTTATCATAATAGTTTCACAAATGAACAAGCAACAAAAGAATCATTGAGAATATTAGATGCAGTAAAAATTCATGATTCTAGAAAAACTATAGATAGTTATCCTCATGAACTATCTGGGGGAATGAGACAAAGAGTGATGATTGCAATGTCAATTATTTGTAAACCAGAAATAATAATTGCAGATGAACCAACAACTTCATTAGATGTTACCATTCAATCACAAATTATGGATTTATTTAATGATATAAAAAAAGAATTTAATTCTTCAATAATCTTAATCACTCATAATATGGGTATAATTAAAAATGTATGTGATAACATAATGGTAATGTACGGAGGAAAAACAATGGAGTTAGGAAAAACTAATGAAGTGTTTTCTAATCCACTTCATCCTTATACAAAAGGTTTATTAGAAACTGTTCCAAGTATAGATCAAGAATATAAAAAATTAAAAACAATAAAAGGAAATCCAATTAATATGATTAGCCCTCCAAGTGGTTGTATTTTTCGAACAAGATGCCCTGATCCTTCTCATGAATGCTTGGAAGGAACTTCAACAAATGCTCTAATTAAAATTAAAGCAGATCATTGGGTAGATCAATGTTGTGTTAATTGTCATTAACATGTTCGATAAACTTCTTTCCGTTCAAAATATTTCAGTTGATTATACTTCTAATTCTTTTTTATTTCCTTGGGAAAAAAATCTAACTTTTAGAGCTGTTGATAATGTGAGCTTTGATGTTTTAGAAGGTGAGACATTAGGTATGGTTGGTGAAACTGGATCTGGCAAATCAACAATAGCAAAGGCTATTATAAATATTTTAAAAATTAGCTCAGGTGAAATTTTTTTTCAAAACAATCAAATATCTAACTTAAATGAAAAAAAAATTAAAAAATTCAGGAAAGAAATACAGATGATTTTTCAAGATCCTTTAGCATCGCTTAATCCACGAATGAATGTGGGTGAAATTATTAGTGAACCGTTAAAGACTCACAATTCAAAATTAAGTAAAAATGATATCAACTTACAAGTTAAAGAAATTATGGAAAATGTTGGTTTATTATCCAATCAAATTAACAGATATCCACATGAGTTTTCAGGTGGTCAATGTCAAAGAATAGGAATAGCAAGATCTGTAATCCTTAAACCAAAATTAATAATCTGTGATGAGCCAGTTTCATCTTTAGACGTATCAATTCAAGCTCAGGTTATTAACTTGTTAAAAGAACTGCAAAAAAAATATAATTTAACATATCTCTTCATTACTCATGATTTAAATATAGCTAAACACATGAGTGATAATATTATGGTTTTACAATTTGGTAAAATGGTTGAAATAAATAAAAGTAATGAAGTTTTTAATAACCCAAAGGAAGATTATACAAAACAACTAATATCCTCAATACCAAGAATAAAATAATTGTTTGAATATATTTATTTAATTTTTTATATAAAAATGTAATGTATTTTTATGAGTGATTTATCAATCAGTCTTGAATGGAACTTACAAGAAGAAGAATTAAAACCTGATGTTTTTTCTAAAAACCATAAGATTGAAATTAATGATAATTTTTTTAATGCAGGATCTGCTCCTGAGTACGGTGGTAGGGAAAATGAAATCAACCCTGAGCAATCCCTTGCTGCAGCTATTAGTAGTTGTCATATGATGACTTTTTTAGCATTAGCAAGTAAAATGAAATGGCCTGTTAAATCATATAAAGATAAAGCCCATGCTTTTCTTGGTAAAAATACTAAAGGAAAAATGTGTGTTAATAAAATTGAATTAAATCCTCAAATTATTTTTGATAAAGATTTTTCTGTATCAAAAGAAGACATGGATAAGATGCAAGACAGATCACACAGGTATTGTTTTGTTGCAAACTCTCTGTCTGATGATGTTGAGATAAAAATTAATATATGAATGAGTTTATTTCAGAAAATATTCAAGATAATATATTAAGAGTTACTTTAAATAATCCATCAACTCAAAACACTTTAAGTTTAGATATGATTAGGCGCCTTCAAACAGTATTTGAAAATGCTGATAAAAATCATGATATCAAGGTTATTATATTAGCATCTTCAGGAAAGATATTTTGTGCTGGACATAATTTAAAAGAAATTAATAATCACAGAAGTGATCCAGATAAAGGTTTGGGTTTTTTTACCATATTAATAAATAGCTGCTCAGAATTGATGTTAACAATTTTACATAATTCAAAACCAGTAATAGCTGAAGTAAATGGTGTTGCTACAGCTGCAGGATGTCAATTAGTTGCTAGTTGTGATTTAGCTTATGCTAACACAAATGCTAAATTTGCAACTCCAGGTGTCAACATTGGTTTATTTTGCTCCACACCTATGGTGGCGTTATCAAGGGCTGTAAAAAACAAACATTCTATGGAAATGCTTTTAACTGGAGATTTAATAAAAGCCGAAAAAGCAATAGAAATAGGCTTAATTAATAATATTTTTATAAATAAAGATTTGACTAAAGAAGTTAATTTAATTGCTGAATTAATATCAAAAAAATCTTCTTTAACTTTAAAAGTTGGCAAAAAAGCATTTTATGAACAATCAGGAATGAAAATTGTCGAAGCTTATAAATATGCTTCTGAAGTAATGATAAAAAATATGATGGAAGTAGAATCTGAAGAAGGTATCTCAGCATTTATTGAAAAAAGAAAACCTAATTGGGACTAATGTGAATTCTTTATTACTTGATAGAAATTTAGCATTAGAGGCAGTTAGAGTTACAGAAATTGCAGCAATAGCAAGTTCATTCCATATGGGAAGAGGTAATGAGAAAGCTGCTGATCAATCAGCTGTTAATGCAATGAGAGACTTTTTAAACGATCTAGATATTAATGGTAAAGTTGTAATAGGTGAGGGTGAGAGAGATAAAGCTCCAATGCTTTATATTGGAGAAAAAGTAGGTAAGGGTGGTGTTAATGTAGATATTGCTCTTGATCCTCTTGAAGGAACGACAATTACTGCGCAGGGTGGAGAAAATGCCTTATCTGTCTTAGCAATTGGCGAGGAGGATAGTTTTTTACATGCCCCTGATATTTATATGAAAAAAATTGCATATGGTTATAAATATGAAAATTTAGAAATCAACATAGATGATGAACCAAAAAAAATAATAAATGATTTTTCAAAATATTCTAAGATTAGACAAGAGAATATAGTTGTGTGTATTTTAGACAGATCAAGACATAATGATTTAATTGATAATGTAAGATCAACTGGCGCAAGAATAAAACTTATACCTGACGGTGATGTAAGCGCAGTCATAGCTACATCTATGGATGATAGTGGTATCGATCTTTATATGGGTACTGGTGGATCACCTGAAGGTGTTTTGGCTGCTGCTGCACTAAGATGTTTGGGTGGTAAAATTTATACTAAATTAATTTACGATTCAGATGAAAGTTTTGAAAGAGCAAAGAAGATGGGAGTTTTGCAAAAAAATAAAATATATGAGACTAATGATTTGGCTAAAGGGGATGTTATGTTTTCTGCGACTGGGGTTACCGATGGGACTCTTCTAAAAGGAGTAAGAATTATTGATGATATAGCTCATACTCAATCAGTAGTAATGAGATCTCAAACTAGCACTGTAAGAAAAATTAGTGCAAAACATAACTTAAATATTAAAAAATACAGGTCTTACTTTCAATAAAAATTATAAATAATTGAATTTACTGATTAATTTTTAAATAAATAAAAAAGAATTTTCTTAATTTTCAACTATAAGTAAAGCTGCGATCCTAAACTCTATTGATGCTCTACGTTACGAATAATCTATTCAAAATTATTTTTTTCTAATATGTAAAAAGATTAAATGTTTAAACCAGGTCTAACTATTAAATCAAAATCTAGAAATCCTGATTTAGATGAAGGAAGACACGCTAGAGCTAAGCTTGGTTTTATATTAATGTCAACAGATCTTGCTGCTGAAAGTGATTTTTTTGATATTGCCCCTAAAGATGTTGCAATTCATATTACTAGATTAAAAACAGATGATTACACTACTAATGAAACTTTATCACGTCATATTGAATTTATGGCAGATGCTGCTTCAAGAATACAACCAGACACCAAACCTAATGTAATAAGTTATAGTTGTACCTCAGGATCTATAGTTATTGGAGAAGAGAGAATTAAAGAAGAAATAAAAAAAGGAGCACCTTATACAATCCCAATGACATTAGTTACTGGTGTTGTAGATGCATTAAAAGAATTAAAAATAAAAAATTTAGTAGTGGGAACTCCATATTTAGATGAAATAAATACCAAAGAAGCTGAGTTTTTACACAGTAAAGGTTTTTCTATTTTAAATATTCAAGGTCTTAATTTAACAAAAGGTGTTGAGTTTGGAAGAGTGACACCAGAGTATTGGATAAAATTTGCGGATGAGATTAATGATAAGAAAGCTGATGCTATATTTCTTAGTTGTGGAGGCATTAGATCGACTGAAGTTATTAATCAAATAGAAAAAAAACTTGGTAAGCCAATTATAACAAGTAACCAAGCACAAATGTGGAGTTGTTTAAGAAAAGCTGGAGTAAAAGATAAAATTGAAGGTTTTGGTCAATTATTTAATCATCAACTAACTTATTAACTGTTTTATTGTGATTGATGTCGTTGCTGCAGTAATTAAGAAAAAAAATCAATATTTAATCGCTCAACGTAATAGACATAAACATTTTGCATATTATTGGGAGTTTCCTGGTGGAAAAGTAGACAATGATGAAAATTTTGAAAATGCACTTAAGAGAGAAATAAATGAAGAGCTATCAATAGAAATAAACATAAGAAGTAAAATAACTTCTGAAAAATATAAAGATAAGAAAATAGATATTAAAGTTCATTATTTTTTATGTGACACACTAGATGAAAATATTATCTTATCAGAGCATGAAGATATGAAATGGGTTTATAAAGAAAGTTTGTTTGATTTTAAATTAGCTCCTGGAGATGCAAAAATAATTAATTTATTATGATTGTTTTCTGGTTGCTACATAAACTCCAATAGTTGCTATTATTAGTCCCAATATATCACTTTGATATAGTTCTTCACTGAGAACTAGCCATGCCATTATCGCTGTTGTTGGAGGCACAAGAAAAAATAGGTTTGATGTCTTTGATGCAGAGCCAACTTTAATTAAATACATAAGGATAGTAAAGGCTCCAAAAGAAACCATAATGATTTGCCAACTCATTGATAAAATGAATGATGTTGTAAAATTAATATAAGAGGATTCTAAAAAAATTGAAAGAAAAAATAAAAAAAATGAAGCTGCAATAGCTTGATAAAAATTATTTACTGTTAGAGATAATTCATTTGTAAATTTTTTTTGCCAAATAGTAGCAGTTGTAACACCTATAAGAGCAATAATTGAGGCTATTACTCCAATAATAGGAATATTATTACCGATATCAAATCCTATTACTAAAACTGTTCCTATAAAACCTAAGAATATTCCAATCCATTGTATCAATGAAACTTTTTCATTTAGGATTGGGCCACTTAAAATATTAGTTAATACTGGTTGTAGACCTACTATTAATGCAGATATTGTTGCTGATAAGCCGACACTAAAAGAAAAAAATACTCCTCCTAAATAAAATCCATGAAAAAATATTCCTGTTACCGCAGATTGAAAAATTAATTTCCTTTTAACTAATATTTTATCCTTAAATATATATGCGAATATTAGAAACCCTAAAGCGACAATAATAAATCGAAATGAAAGAGAGGCAAAAGGGCTTGCTGACTGAACAATAATTTGACCACTAATAAATGCTGAGCTCCAAAAAAAAACAAATAATAATGGAAATAATCTTAACATTTACTATAAGCACATTACACTAAATTTACTAAAAAATAAGGAGAGACTATGTCAGTATTAGAAAAATACATGAAAGTATTTGAGGAGAAAGATGAAGCAGGAATGAATGAAATAATTCATGATGATTTTAAATTTACGATGCATGCATCTGGTAATGTTTTATCCAAAAAAGATGTTATTGCTTGGGCTATGAGTGATGATATTAATGATGATAAATCAAGAATTGTGTATGAAAATGATGAAATTGGAATACACCATGCCTTTGTTACTTTTAAAGATGGAAATACTCAAGCAGTTATGGCAGTTTATAAATTTAAAGATGGTAAAATCTTTTCTTTAGAAACTGGTGCAACGAATATGCCAAAATAATATATCTTTTTAGCAAGTAATTTTATTGCTTGCTTTTAAAATGAACTTTTTATTTAACATTTTAAAAATAAAAAAAATTCCAGATCTTTCTTGGAGTTCTTCAAACCCTCTTAATTTTAAACCAAAATTAATTACTCTTTTTTATCTTATAATAGGACTTTCTTTATTTGCGATTGGGGAAACTCTTCTTATAACTGCAAATCAAGGTGTAAGTCCTTACACTGTTCTTGCTCAAGGTATTTCTGTTCAAACTAATTTATCAATTGGTGTAAGTACTTTTATTATTAGTATCATTGTATTATTTTTTTGGTATCCTTTAAAACAAAAGCCAGGTTTAGGAACTATCTTGAATATTATTTTAATTTCAATAATAATTGACTTATCAATTCCTGTTTTGCCATATCCAAAAACTTTTTTTTATCAAATAGTTCAAACAATTATTGGAGTCCTTGTAGTAGGCCTTGGTAGCGCCTTTTACCTCACAACAAATTTAGGTCCAGGACCTAGAGATGGATTAATGACTGGATTGCAGAAGTTAACCAATAAGCCAATAGCTCTAATTAGAACCTTATTAGAGGTATCTGTGGCAATAGTTGGATTTTATTTGGGTGGTGTTATTGGTATTGGTACTTTATTATTTGCCTTTGGTATTGGCCCAACTGTTTCTTTAGGAATTTATTTTGTAATGAAATATTGTAAATAATTTATTAATTTATGGAGAAATCAAAAAAAGAAATATTTAGTTGTCCAGAATGCACATCTGATACTATCAAATTTAGATTTAAAGTTAATTATAAAAATGATGTTTATGCTGATGTAACTGAAGAAATACAATGTGCTAATTGTTTTATGGATGTTCCTGCTAATCTATTTATAGTTAATGAGAATACTAACATTGATGATAATAAAAAGATTTGGAAATCATTTTATAAACCTGAGCATATTAAGCAAGCTGCTCAATGTTCAAAATGTGATTTATATTATTGGGAAATTGAAAAAAAGTTATTTAGTAAAAATATAACTTCATCAGATATTTTTTATCAAGCCTATGATACTAAAGGTAGTGGTGGCAATATGATTTGCAGATTGTGCGATCCAGAAGCATTTAAAAATAACAAACAGTAAGGAGAATTTATGCCTGTAATAAGAGTAGAGATGTTTAAAAGAACTCAAGAACAAAAAAAAAATTTAGCAAAAGAGTTAACTGAAGCTTTTGTTAGAACTTGTGGTGGTAATAAAGAAGCAATAAAAATACTAATCACTGATGTAGATAAGAGTAATTGGGCATCTGGAGGTATAATAACTGCTGATAAAAAAGATTAATATGAAAACTGCAATTTTATTTGGTGCTACTGGATTAATTGGCAGTCATTTGCTTGAAGAATTATTAAATAATGAAGAATACTCAAGAGTTAAAATATTTACCAGAAAAGACATAAAAAAAATTCATTCTAAACTAGATATTTATAATATTAATTTTAAACAATTAGATAATTATAAAGATAAAATTATTGGAGCTGACTGTTTTTTCTTCTTAGGCACTACAAGAAGACAAACTCCTAATAAATTAGACTATATTGATACAGAATTTAATCTACCAGTTTCAATTGCACAGATAGCAAAAGAAAATAAAATTAAATCCTTTATTTATGTATCCTCAGGGGGCGCTAATGCACAAAGCAAAAATCTTTATTTGCAAAATAAAGGTAAAGCTGAAAATGAGATCATCAATTTATTATTTGATTTTACTGCTATTATACAACCTTCACTTTTATTAGGAAACAGGTCTGAGTTTAGAATAGGTGAAAGAATTGCGCAATTTATTTTTAAATCACTTTCATTTATTTTTGTTGGAAAATTAAGACCTTTTAAAGCAATACATGCCTTAACTGTCTCTAAAGCTATAATTAAAATAATTAATAAAAAAGAAAAAAATTTATATTTTACTTCTGATAAGTTGGAGATTTTAGGTAAAAATTAGAGTATACTAATTTTTAAAAATTTTAAGAGTATGCTCTAGTCCTTTTAATATATGAGTTTCAAGAGTTTTTGACGCCTCTTCAGAATCACGATTGATAGCAGCATTAAAGATTTTCTGATGTTCTTCTTCAGCCCCTTTCCCTCTATATTCTGTCACTGCCATTTGATAACGAATATATTTATCATATAAAATTGAATGTAAATTTAGCAAATTTTTTGAGCCACAATTTGATACTAAAGCTAAATGGAAACCCCAATCATATTTTTTCCATTCCTCTCTGTTTTTTTTGTAATCAATTTGCATTTTTTTTTCTAATAAATGCAATTTATGATGTGAGGCTACTAAATTACCTTCCCAGTCAGTATCCCCATTGTTTATTGATAATTTAATAGCATGACATTCCAGTAGAACTCTTAAATTAGCTATTTCTATTAAGTCCTCCTTTCTAAAAGAATTAACAAAAAAACCTCTTTGTTCTTCTGCTTTTACAAATCCTTCACTTGCTAATCTATTTAAAGTCTCTCTAATTGTAGAAAGGCTAGCGCTATATATATTTTTTAAGTTATCTAATTTTAATTTTGATGAAGGTTTTAACTTACCAAAGATGATGTCTTTTTTTAATAAATCATAAGTAATTGTGCTGATTGTATTGTTTTTTTCATTCATATAAAAAAATCATATATTTTAATAATCATAGCATAATCTTAATAAAAAAGATATTATCATTAAATATTATAATTTAATTAAAATAACATTTATTGTGTGTTTAAAAACAGAGGGTCCAATTAGAATTAATAAACAAAATCAACATTATAAGGAGTTAAATATGAGTAAAGTAGGTTTTATAGGAGTTGGAACAATGGGTTGTCCCATGGCATCCAATATTGTTTCTAAAGGCAATGATTTAAATTTTTATGATCCTTATGTTCAAGAAAATAATAAAACTAAATTATTAAATCTTGGTGCTAAACATTGTTTATCTATTAAGGATCTCGTGCAAGATAGAGATTTTGTAATCACAATGCTTCCTAATGGAACCAATGTCAAAGATGTTTGCTTTAATAATGATAGTTTGTTGCAGCAAGAACAAAAAAATTACATTTTTATTGATATGAGTACAATTCTTCCTTCAGATTCAATTAACATTAATGAAGAGTTTAAATCAAATAATATTTTTATGTTTGATGCTCCTGTGGCCAGATTAGTTAATAACGCTATAGATGGAACACTTTTAATTATGGTTGGTGGAGATAAAGAAAAATTTGATACAATTAAACCCTTGCTTGAAACTATGGGAAGTGATGTTATTTATTGTGGTTCAAATGGATCAGGTAGTAAAATGAAAATTATCAATAATTATATGTCTATTGTATCGAATATAGTAACTGCTGAGTCGCTTTCCTTGGTTCATAAATCAGGAATTGATTTAAATTTAGCAATTAATTTACTAACTACCACTGCTGCTGGCAAGGGGCATTTAAATACCAGTTACCCAATGAAAGTTTTAAATAATGATATTGCCCCTGGTTTTAAAAATACTCTAGCCTTAAAAGATCTTAAATTGGCATTAGAACAAGGTGAGATCGATGGTATTGATTTAAGGACAGGTAAAAGTGCATTAAAGAATTATGAAGATGCTGATAAAACTAAATATAAGGATCTAGATTGGACTTCTATGTTTAATTATATAAAAGAAATAAATAATCTTGATTAAAATTAAAAAAATCAAAATTTATCATTTAGAATACCCTCTTAAAAATTTTGTTATTTCTTCTTTTGGCTTAATGAAAAGTAGACCTGCGCTATTAATAGAAGTTAAGGATTTTAATAATAATGTAGGTCTAGGAGAAATTTGGTGTAATTTTCCATCTGATGGTCCTGCTTATAAATTTAATTTATTTAAAAATATATTTATTAATAAATTAATTGATATTAACATTAACGATCCCATTCATGTTTATAAAATCTTTAATTCTATTAAAACAATATTTGTGCAATCTGATGACTTAGGATCTTATAACTCTATATTATCTGCTATAAATTGCGCTATTTGGGATTTGTTTTCTAAAAATAAAAAAAAGCCTCTCAATAAATTTATAAATACAAAATCATCAAATGATATTAATACTTATGCCAGTGGTATAAATTCTAATGATGCAATTAATACGATTAAAAAAGCAAGAATATCTGGATTCAACTCATTTAAAGTAAAAATTGGCTTAAATAACAATCTTGATTTAAAATTAATTGCCAAGATTTTTAAATCTAAATTGCCCAATGAAAAAATTATGCTCGATGTTAATCAGGGTTGGGAGAATAAAAACGCTTTAAGTTATTTAATAAAAATTAAAAAACATCCAATTTATTGGTTAGAAGAACCAATATCAGCTTTAAGTAAAAATCAAGTATATTTAAAATTAATTAACTCAAGTCCAGTCAATATAGCTTTAGGTGAAAATATATATGAGGAAGATACGTTTGACTTATTAATTAAGAATAAAAATTTAAATTTTTTACAACCAGACATTACAAAATATGGAGGAATATCTTTGCCAATTAAATATATGAATACAAAAAATATAAATAAAGTTTTTTTACACTTCCTTGGAAGTGGAGTTGGATTGATGACTTCAGCACATGTTATGAGTGCTATAAATGCCAATGGGCTATTAGAAACTGATTTTAATGTAAATCCTTTACGTGATTTGATTTTCAAAGAACCATTAAAAATTATAGGAGGAAAAATTAAATTAAACTCTAAACCTGGAATAGGTTTCACTCTAAATAAAAATACTATACATAAATACTTAAAAAATCAATTTGTAAAATAATTTATATGAGTTTAGAATTAATTTCTAAAAATTTAGTAATAAAGAAACCTTCAAAAGAGCATTTAAATTCCTTAGTACAAGAATTAAATAATTGGGAAATAAGTAAGTGGTTAGTTAGAGTTTCTTATCCCTATAAATATGAAGATGCAATTAAATGGTTAAGATTAACTGAAAATAATGAATTGTGTTTTAATATTTTTATAAAAAATATTTTGATTGGTGGAATATCCTTAGATACAAAAGAAAATAGCTCACATTTAGAATTAGGATACTGGATTAGTGAAAAATATTGGGGAAATGGTTATGCTCAAGAATCATGTCTTCTATTAATAAAATATGCTTTTAATAATACATCAATGTCAATAATTCACGCTAGTCATATGGCAGATAATAATAAATCAAAAAAAATATTAATAAATCTTGGTTTTAAAGAAATAGGTAAAGGAAAAAAGTTTTCAATTTCAAGAGGAGAAGATGTTGAGGATATTGACTATGAATTATTAAAATCTTAGACTTATTTAAACTTAAGTTAAAAAATTAATTTTTACAATTTTATTGCCTATTATGATAAGTCGATATTTAATTTATCTAATATGAAAAATATTTTTAATCATAACTCTCCAATTCTAATGTTGATATTAATGTCAATAGCTACCCCAATTGCTTTTAACGGATGGTCTGCCTTATTAAATAATTTTGTAGTGGAGAGAGCAAATTTTACTGGAGTAGAAATTGGTATCCTGCAAAGCATAAGAGAAATTCCTGGATTTTTAGCATTCTCTGTAGTTTTTGTTTTGCTGATTATTAAAGAACAGTCATTTTCTGTGATTGCACTTGCTCTTATGGGTTTGGGCGTGTCTTTGGCTGGTTATTTCCCGAGCACATACGGCTTGTACTTTACAACTATTGTCATGAGTACTGGATTTCATTACTTTGAAACTATTAAAAACTCTCTAAGCCTTCAATGGTTATCCAAAGAAGAGGCCCCTCAAATTCTTGGAAGACTTATTGCTGTAGGATCTATTACTTCATTAATTTTATATGCAGCTATTTGGTGTTTATTGGAAATATTTAATATTGATTATGTATATATTTTTCTAATTTGTGGAATTATTTGTATTGGTATAGCTTTATATTTACAATTATCCTTTCCTATTTTTAAACCTAAGAATATTCAGCATAAAAATATAATATTAAGAAAAAAATATTCTCTTTATTATATTTTAATTTTTTTATCAGGAGCTAGAAGGCAAATTTTTATTGTTTTTGCTGCATTTCTTATGGTTGAAAAGTTTAAATATAGCGCTTCACAAGTAACGTTACTATTTTTAATTAATTATTTATTTAATTGGGTTTTTGCTGAGAAGATAGGGAAAGTGATTCACATTTTTGGTGAAAAAAAATCTCTTACTTTTGAGTATATTGGTTTAATCATTGTTTTTATATCTTATGCAATTGTTACTAACGCTTATATAGCTGCGATGCTTTACGTTATTGACCATATGTTTTTTGCTCTAGCAATAGCCATAAATACTTATTTTCAGAAGATTGCTGACCCAAAAGATATTGCTAGTTCTGCTGGGGTATCTTTTACAATTAACCATATAGCTGCTATTTTTGTACCTGTTTTATTAGGCTTTCTTTGGATTTATTCTCATTCATTAGTTTTCTTTATTGGTTCTATTTTTGCACTTTTATCCCTTATAGCTACTCAATTTATACCTTCAAATTTAACAAAAATAGAATTAGTTGAAAATAATATATAAATTATTATAAATCATATACTTGCAATAAATTTATAAAGTAAGAAAATAAATATTACCCTTCAAAAGGCATGATTCTTACTTCAGAACCATAAATAATAACAACTCTTTGACCATTTTTAATAGCTTCTGAGTCACCTTGCATCAGGGCTATATCATTTTCATTATTATCTAAATCAACAATATATTGAAAACCATCGTGATCACCTAATTTAGCCTGAGTGACACTTCCAATTGCAGCTCCGCCAATTGTTCCAAATACAACGGCGATATCTTGACATTTAGTTCCTATTATTTCTTCTTCACCACATATTTGTGTTCCTAATAATCCCCCAATCATTCCACCAGCTGTAGCTCCAATCCAATTAGACTCACCTTTAATTTTAATTGGTGAAGAGTTTTTTATTATCCCATACTCTATTGACGTTATTTTTTGCGCATCACTAGTTTTAACATTTGTAGGTGAGGTATTAGAACATCCATAAAAAAAAATTATTGGTATTAAAATTAAAATTTTTATCATTGGTTTATGGTTACTCCTGATTTTTTATTAATATTAAACTGAACATTATTAACTTTATCATTTTTACTTTTATTAGAATTCATACTACAGCTTAATAATGAAAATATTAAGGCTAAAAGTAAAGTTTTTTTAAATAAGTTAATTGTCATAAGTAGTAATATTAATCATTAAAGATAAAGTATGGCTGGTTCCCTAATTTTTTATCTATACCTGGGCAAAATGATGAATATTTATCTTTTATAAATTCAAAATAATACTGGATTGGGTATTCACTAAGAACATATTTTTTTGATATTTTTGCAAAAAACATTTCATCATTAGAGAAATTCCTCCTTTTCCATTTTTCAGACTGGTTTACATGTCGATAATTAAGTAATAATTTATCTTTAGATTTCTTATTTTGTTTTAGTTTTATAACCAGTTCTCCATTGTTATTTTTATAAATTTTATGTTCAATTTTAAATTTTTGATTATTTTTTATTTCTAATATTTTATTATTATTTGTTAGCTTTGTTTTTTTGACAATACTTTTTCTTAAAATATTTTTCATTTTTATTACATCTTCTTTAATTGCTGGTAATCTATCATCCCACCTTCCTCTTAACCAGCTTTGTGGCCCATATGTAAGATCTTTTAAGTAATATTTTTTTGAAATTTCAGCAGTTTCAGACCAAGCTTTACAAGCTTTTTCATAAAATCTCACTGCTCTAAATCCTAATTCATAATTCTTTTGTTTCAAAAATAATTCCCAATAACAAGCTGATTTAATTTTATATGAAAAAAATTTTCCCATAGTAGATAATATTTTAATATCTATTTCTAATCTTTTAAATTCAGGATTATTTGATTGCTTATAATTTTTTAATCCTCTTGATAAAAACTTTTTTGCTTTATTAGCATAATCAGCAAACCAGTTTGACATGGTGATAGGTGAATAACGATTAATACTAATTTTTTTATGTATACAATTAGCAAGTTCTATTGGTGACATTATTAATTGTGGATCTTGACTTGTAGCCATACCAAACCTACTTGGTTTGTGTAAGTCATAACTATAAGGGAGATGTGGGGCTTTTTCTACTATACTCATATTTTCATAAATCTCTGGCCAATAAGAATTATTTGAAGCTGAAACACCGTGCACTAATGTAAATAAAGGTAGAATTTTACTAGCATATGAAAGTGCGTTAATTAAATCATCTGCAGAATTTCCAAACAATTTACTGTAATATCTAGAAAAATTGAGGTTATTAGATTTGTAATTATAAGTACATCGACCCCATACTTTGTAAGTATAAATATATTTTTGCCAGTCATATGTTGTTCTTAAATTTTTTGATAAATAATTAAATCTCCCATTTTGTATTCCTGTACCCATTCTGCCCTTAAAGGACAATGGCTCACAAAGCTCAACCCCTAATGAATTACAAAATGTTGAATGCTGCCCATAGCCTCTAGCTAAATCTGGGTCACCCCAAATAAGCACTCTTTGTGTGCCAGGCCATATTCTATATAATATTTCATATTTTCTATTTTTTGTTAATAGGTCTCCATAACTGTATCTCAAAAATTTTCTTTTACCTTCACTAAAGGTCCATTTTTTATCAACCATTTTTTTAGGTGGCATTTCCTGTTTTCTAATTGATGCCTGATGATAGGGGAGACCCATATGTTCTGCTGTGTACTTTGGTGAAATAGATACATTTGATGATGCGTTAAGTGCTATATTTATTAATTTTTGATCAATACCCTTAGCATGAAGATCAAGATTAATATTTCTTTTTATTTTTTGTATGGCCTCAAAATATGTTTCCCAAAATTTGTAATTTCTTTCTTCTATTCCACATTCAACATGTACTCTTAATGTTAATCCACTGATACTAGGACATTTTTTTAAAATTAATTCTAGAGAGTCTCTGCAATATTCTGCATATTTTTTAGGAATATTTTTAATTTGATAATTTGCATTGGGAGCATCATGAAAATCATAACGTTGTGTCCAAATAGCTAATTGAAATTCTAAACCTCTTCTAGATGCTTCATTACTTATAAATTTTAAAATTTTTAAATTATTTGACCTTTCTTTTATGCTTAAACCTTCTGCATATATTTTGTAATTTTTAGGTTTTATTAAAAACGGGTAAGCGCAGTATAAATACACATCTTTAATAAATTCATTTCCATAGGGATAATTGTACTGCATCCCAACAGTAAAAGTTAATCTATTAAATCTATTGGTAATGAGCATATCTAAATACTCGACCCACATTTTCTTATCATTAAACCATTTTAAATCTTCCACATTACTTTCAAAACACTTAGATATACTTCTAATTGATGTCTTAGGACTTTCTATAGTTTTACAGAAAATATTACCTAACAGTTTTTTTCTAGATAATAAATTTTCAATTCTATCCGCCAATTCAGTAATCGCATAGATAATACCTCTGGTGTCTGCACCGTATATAATAATTTTATCAAATTGTTTATCAAGAGGAATTATAGCATAACTCTCCTCTTTTTTTGGAAGGTTTACTAAATTATTAAATTTTACAAAAATTTTGGATCTACTATCTATTAAGACACATTTTATTGTTTTGATATTATTTTTTTTTTCTAATTTTAAATTTATATTATTTTTAATTTTTTTTTTAAGAAAACTTAAGGACCAATTTAATGAAATTTGTTTTATATTAGAAGAAAGTTTTTTTTTATCAAATTTAATTTTTATATTTTTCATTATATATAACCTTCATCATAATTTCATTTCTTCTTAGAAAAGGAAGAGTTAAAGGCCCATTATAAGTTGCTCTAATGCCAGGCTTAATAAAATCAATGTTATTATTATTTAAATAATTTTCTAGTTTTATATAATGTTTTTGATAATTCTTATTAGTTAACCTACCAGAATATTTAATGACTGCATAATATCCTCCTTCAATTACCACTAAACGAACTCTTTTATTTGTTGGTTGGGGAGCATTTGCCAATGTAAATTTTGATGGAAGAAAAAATTGCATTAACATTTTTCCATTTTTAACTGATTGAGTTACCGGTGTAGTCATGTCTATTTTTACTGATTGTGTAACAGGGATAGTCATTTTAACTTTTTCAGAATTTGTGTTTGCACCGGCAATGTATTTAAATAAATATTGAAATCCAGAATCCTTGTTTGTGTATTCAATTTCCACCGCTAATCTATAATCATATTTTCTGATTTCATATTCATCATATGTTTCAATAATATTATATTTAGGTTCTTCGTAGGCCATAGTAAGTTTTGTTGCTGATAATATAAGTAAAGCTATGATTAAAGTGTTAATTCTTTTTTTAATCATATTATCTAATTATAAACGGATTTTAATGTTTCAAGTTAAATAGTTTATTTATTAAAATAAAATCTATTAATATTATAACTAATTATCCTTCAAAAATGTCTTCTTAAAAAAAAACTGGAATTAATAATAATAATCAAATAAATACCCAATCAATAATTAATAAATACAAAAAAATTATTTTAAGACTATTGTTAAGAAAATTAGTAACAGACTTAAAATATCAGTTTAATATTTATTCTTTTTACACAATGAAGAAAATTTATTTAATACGTCATGCAGAATCTCAAGCAAATGCTGCGGTTGATTTAGACAATCCCACCTACTACTATGATGCTAGAATTACTAATAACGGTAAGGATCAAGCTCATAAAACACATGATAAATTAATGAATATTAATTTTGATACATATATTTGCTCCCCCCTAACAAGAACTATGGAAACATTTTCTTTAATATTTCCTAATAAAAAACCAATAATACAGCCACTTATTCGTGAGCAATTAGTCCACTCTTGTGATGTTGGAAGGCAGCCAAATCTTTTAAAAAAAGATTTTCCTCTTTTTGATTTTTCTAAATTAAACAAATATTGGTGGAACAACGATAAGCCAATTAATGAAAAAAAAATTGTTCAAGAAAGTCTAAATGATATAAAAATTAGATTAGATAAATTTAAAAGATGGCTAGATGAAAGTGACAGCTCTTCAATTGCTTTACTAAGTCACGGCACTTTTTTAAGTCAAATTACTGGTTATATGTTAGAAAATTGTGAGCATTTTATATGGGAGTATTGATAAATGAGTAAATTAAAAATTAATGAAGAAAAAATTGATAAACTAGCTAATTTAGCAATAAAAAGAGGTGTTGGTCTCCAAAAAGGACAAAATCTTTTAATTACTGCTCCCTTAGAATCACTTCCTCTAGTTAGAAAAATTGCTGAACATGCATACAAAGAAGGGGCACATATCGTAACACCATTATTCACTGACTCAGATATTACCCTATCTCGTTTTAAGCATGCACCAACCGAATCTTTTGACCATGCAACCAATTGGCTTTTTAATGGCATGGGAGAGGCGTTTGATAATAATACAGCAAGGATGGCTATCGCAGGAGATGATCCAATGTTACTAGCTGAGATGGATCCTGAAAAAGTTTCTAGAGCTAATAAAGCTATGGCAAAAGCTTATAAACCTGCGCGAGAGAGAATTACAGAGTTTAAGATTAATTGGAATATTATATCTTGGCCAGGTAAAGCTTGGGCTACAAGAGTTTTCCCTGATCTAGATTCAGATGAAGCTATAATTAAATTAGCTGATGCTATTTTTGATGCTTCTAGAGCATCTGTTGATGATCCTGTTCAAGCTTGGGATGATCATAATAAAAAACTTCGCCTGAAAACAAATTGGTTAAATAAAAAAAATTTTGCAGCTCTGCAATACAATGGACCTAATACTGACTTAAGAATAGGTTTAGCAGATCAACATGAGTGGATGGGTGGGGCATCGAAAGCTCAAAATGGAATTATCTGTAATCCAAATATTCCTTCTGAAGAAGTTTTTACAACTCCTCATGCTTATAAAGTAGAAGGAACTGTATCTTCAACTAAACCATTGTCATATCAAGGAACTCTCATTGAGGATATAAGAGTAACTTTTAAAGAAGGTAAAATTATTGAAGCTCAAGCTAGTAAGGGTGAAGAAGTATTAAAAAAAGTACTACAATCTGATGAAGGAGCGAGTAGAATAGGTGAAGTGGCGCTAGTTCCACATAGTTCCCCAATCTCCCAAAGTGGTATAATTTTTTATAATACATTATTTGATGAAAATGCTGCTTCACATATAGCTTTAGGTCAGTGTTATTCCAAATGTTTTAAAGGAGAATTAGATTTAACTCCTGAAGAAATTTCAAAAAGAGGAGGCAATTCTAGCATGATTCATATTGATTGGATGATTGGCTCAGATCAGATAGATGTTGATGGAATCGATCATAATGGAAATGCAGAACCTGTCTTTAGAAAAGGTGAGTGGGTCAATAATTAAGAAAAATTAGGAAATAAACCTTTTTTTGATCCAAATAAAAAAATTACCTCTAAATCTCTCTAGTACTTAAACTTAATTCAATTATATGTGAATTATGACTAATTCATCTGCAATTGATCAACAAAAATCTCAACCTCGCTTTCATTGGAAATGTAAACATACCTGGAGACGTAGTGCTAAGAATACTGCTTGGTGTTTATTAGGTTGTTCTATTGGTGATTTTGGAACTATTTTATTTTTTCAATTATCTGAAATTTCTTTGCCAACATTAAATATTATGATTTTAGCAATAATAAATGGGATTATTACTAGTATCATTTTAGAAACTGCAATTTTATCAAAACAAATGATTATCAGTAAAGCCTTTAGAACAGCTATAGGAATGAGTTTAATATCAATGGTTTCTATGGAAGTAGCAATGAATACTGTTGACTTGATTTTATTAAGTGAGGCTAAGCTTGTTTGGTGGATTTTACCGTTTATGTTAATTGCTGGCTTTTTTACAGCGTGGCCATATAATTATTACCGATTAAAAAAATATAATATCGCTTGTCATTAAAAAAACTCTTAAAAATCATTATTTTACAGGTAAAATTAATTTTTATTAGTAAATTTATTTACACCGCTTGATTATATGATCATATAAACTAATATCTGTTAATTATTATTTATTAAAAAATAATATTACTTTGGAGGAATAAATGAAAATTTTTAGATTTTTTTACAGTTTAGTAATTGCTTCTATAATTTCTTTTTCTTTTTCTGTTAAAGCAGAAACAACAATATATGCAACTCACGACTCCACTAGTGGAAGTTATGTTGATTATATGAAAACAGTTTATGCTAGAGCAGGAAAGCCAGAAATTATGATGTTATCACTAACATCTTTTGATAAAGAATTTAACCTAAATGGACTTGCGGCTGAAAGCTGGTCACAGTCAGATGATGGTTTAACTTGGACATTCAACCTTAGAGATAATCTCCTTTGGAGTGATGGTGAAACTTTAAAAGCAAGTGATTATATTTTTGCTTTAAAAAGAGCTGCTACTACTGGTTATGATTTTGGTTGGTATTGGAGTTTTGCCGGTGGTTTAAAAAACTGGGGACCTGTTACAGACGGTTCTATGGATGTTGATCAACTAGGTATCAAAGCTGTTGATGATAAAACTATAGAAGTCACTACGGAAACTGTTAAGCCATACCTACCTAGTGTTGTTTCTTTATGGTATCCTGTACCAGAACATGCTTGGAAAAAACATGGTGATGAATATGCTGCAAATGTAGATACGATGGTAGCATCTGGACCCTTCATGTTAAAGAGTTGGGAAAAATCTACTAATAAAATGGTATTAGTTAAAAATCCAAATTATAATGCTCCATGGCCATCAATGGTTGATTCTTTAGTTGTAGATCCAACAATTGGACCACCTGAAGTTGGTTTTCCTGCATATTTAGCAGGCGAAGCTGATATGACTACTTTGAATGCAGGTCAAATTCCGTTTGCAGAAAAAAGATATGCTGAAAATTTAAGAACTAATGCAATTTTTGCAATTTCTTATATTTCATATGATCTTAATGCAGCTCCTTTTGATAACATAGATGTTAGAAAAGCACTTTGGTATGCAATTGATAGAGATGAAATGACAAGCACAGTTCTTAAAAATTTAGCTATTCCTGCTAGATCTTTATTAGCTCCAGGTTTCCCTGGGTATAACGAAGATTTAACTAAATATGCTGTCTTTGATCCAGAAAAGGCAAAAGAACATCTTGCAAAAGCTGGCTATCCAAATGGTGAAGGATTTCCTGAAATTGAAATCTGGTACCGTACTCAAGGTGGATACAATGGTGCAATTACAGCACCTATGCTTCAATATTTGCAAGCTGAATTTAAAGAGCATTTAAATATTGATATGGGAATTAAAACAATGCCAATCTCTGAATGGTATGATGCTTTAACAAATAATAAGCACAACTTATTCCTATCTCCTTATGAGTATGATTATTTGGATCCAAGTAATTTCTATGGTATTTTTTATGATGGAGGAAGACACAGCCACAATTTAGAAGCTTACGATAAGTTAGTTTCTAAAGCTGACTCAAACTCTGACTATAATACTAGATTATCATTATATGAAAGTGCTGAGATGGAATTAATCAATAATGCATCTATAGTGCCATTAATGCACCCAATTACCACTTCTTTAGTAAAAGAAACTATTAAAGGAGAAGGAGCAACTAATAATAGCTTAGGCTATGCTCCATTAGATAATAGGGGTCATTATTTCTTTACGCATATTACAAAGTAAATTCATAAATTTTATACCCCTTCTTTATATTAAAAAAGGGGTATATTTAATTTTCAAAAAATATGAATATTGTTTCAATTAAAAATCTTAATATTACATTTAAACAACATGAAAACTTGGTACACGCTGTAAGAAATATTTCTTTAGATTTATCTGAAGGTGAAAGTCTTGGTATAGTTGGTGAGTCTGGTTCAGGTAAATCAGTTACATTCATGTCTTTATTAGGATTAATTAATTCACCTAATGCTATCATTAATGCAGATAAGCTAGAAGTAGGAGGGATTGATTTATTAACTAATCAAAAAAAACAATTAGCTAAAATAAGAGGCAAAATTGCTTCTATGGTTTTTCAAGACTCTATGACATCGTTTGATCCATTATTTACAGTAGGTTATCAAATAATAGAAACAATTCTAACTCATAAAGACACAAATAAAGAAGAGGCATTTAAAGAAGCTTTGCAACTTTTAAAAAAAGTTGAAATACAAAATCCTGAAAAAGTAATTAACTATTACCCACATCAATTATCAGGAGGAATGTTACAACGCGCTATGATTGCAATGGCTTTGTCTTGTGAACCTAAATTATTAATTGCTGATGAGCCAACTACTGCTTTAGATGTGACTGTTCAGGCTCAAATATTACAACTCATTAAGGATCTTCAACTTGAAAAAAATATGAGTCTTATAATGATTACACATGATTTAGGTGTGATTGCAGAAACAGTAGATAGAGTTATTGTTATGTATGGTGGTCAAATAATGGAAAATTCAAATGTCTATGAAATTTTTGATCAACCAAAACATCCTTACACTAAAGCTTTAATTGATAGTATTCCAGGTCAAGAACCAGGCAAAAGAAAGCTTAAGGAAATTACTCAAATTGAAAGAGATAGCTGGTATGCTAGTTTGTAAAATTTAATATGAATACTGTTTTAGATTTAAAAAATATATCTAAACATTTTATAATTAATAAAGGTCTAAAAAATATTTTCTCTCAACAAAAAGAAAAATTTATTGCTGTAGATAAAGTTAATTTAAAACTAGAATCTAAAAAAGTATTAGGACTTGTTGGCGAATCAGGTTCAGGAAAGTCTACATGCGGATTAATGGCAATGCGATTACTTAATCCCTCATCTGGTAATATTATTTTAGAAAATAACAATATAACAACATTAAAAAATTATGAATTAAAAAGTTACAGAAAGAAAATGCAAATTATTTTTCAAGATAGTTACTCTTCTTTAAATCCTATGATGACTCTTGCACAAATTATAATAGAGCCTTTCGTCATTCACAACTTACATACTTTAAATGAAAGACAAGAACTTGCAAAAGAACTATTAAACAAAGTTGGGTTAGATAAAACATACCATAACAGATATCCACACGAGTTATCTGGTGGCGAGAGACAAAGAGTATCTATTGCTAGAGCTTTAGCACTTAAACCAACAATATTAGTTGCAGATGAACCAACATCAGCTTTAGATGTTTGTGTTAAGGCACAAGTAATTAATTTACTTCACGATCTACAAGAAGAAATGGGTTTATCGATTTTATTTATAAGTCATGAGTTAAATGTTTTAAGGTCATTGGCTGATACTATATCTGTAATGTATAGAGGACGTATTGTAGAAGAGGGTGACACTGAGATAATTTTTAGTAATGCTAAACATCCCTACACAAAGTCACTTTTAGATGCAATACCATCTTTGAATCCAAATAATCGAAAAAAAAGAAACTTTATTAGTGCTGAAGAAATAGAAACTAATATACCTAAATTTTCAAAAGATGATGTAATTGCAAATATTCATTCCCATCATAAGCAGTTAATTCAGATCAATGAAAATCATTTTGTTGAAGGTGTAGTTAATTAAGATGATATTTTATATTCTTAAAAGACTTTTATCAGTAATCTTTACCTTTATTGCTGTTTCATTAATTGTTTTTATTATGATGCATTCAATTCCAGGTGGTCCATTTGATCCTGTAGATATGCCTTTATCAAAAGCTGCAAAAGATACGATTATGAAGCAATATGGCTTAGACCAACCTCTATATATTCAATATTTCAAATATATGTGGGGTGTTCTTCATTTTGATTTCGGTATTCCTTATCAAAGTCCTGGTGAAACTGTTTTAGAGTTATTAGGTCGAGCATGGATACCTAGTCTTATTTTAGGAGGTCTAGGTGTTTTAATAGGTGCCCCTATAGGAATCTTATTAGGTATGGTTGCAGCATTAAGAAGAAATAGTTTAGTTGATTATTTTGCCTCAGCTATCTCAACACTAGGATTAACTATTCCAGTATTTGTTATTAGTATGCTACTAATTTTATTATTCTCTGTTTGGTTAAACTGGTTACCTGCAAGTGGTTGGGGTGAACCTAAAAAATGGATACTTCCTATAATTGCATATTCAGCAATACCAATGGCTACTTATGCCAGATATACCAGATCATCGATGTTAGACATTCTAAACAAACCATTTGTTATGGTTTTAAGAGCAAAAGGTTTGAGCGAAAATAAAATTATTTTTCGTCATGTTCTAAGAAATTCAGCCATACCAATGGTAACTGTGTTTCTCCCTATGTTTATAGGAACTGCAACAGGTAGTATTTTTGTTGAAGCTATGTTCAGGGTTCCTGGGTTAGGTGCTTATTTTGTATCTAGTATTCATACTAAAGATTATCCTTTGGAGATGGCTTTATTACTCATGATAACAGTTATGTTTTGTATTGCTTATTTTTTAGCCGATCTTGCTTATGCAATTCTTAATCCACGAATAAGACTTAATAGCAGAAGAGAGGACTAAATAAGTGAGTCAAAAAAATTACTTAATAAGAAGTCCTTTATATTATGCTTTTTTAAGATTTTTATCAAACAAGGCGGCTCTAATTTCAGGCGTAATTCTTTCTATTATAATTTTGATGTCTATCTTTGCTCCTTTAATAACACCAACAGGATATGAAGAGCAAAAATTTTTAATAAATAATTTAGCTTTTCCATCATGGGATCATTGGTTTGGTATTGATGACTTAGGTCGTGATTTTTATACTAGAATAATTTACGGAGCTAGAGTTTCTCTAAGTATTGGTTTTGTAGCAGCAGCTTTTAGTGTTTTTATAGGTTTACCTTTAGGGGCTTTAGCAGGATATTATGGTGGAACGATAGACTGGTTTATTATGAGGATAATTGAATTATTTTCCGTTATTCCACCTTTAATGGCTGCTTTACTTTTAGCCGCACTAGTCAAAGGAGGGTTCCTTAGTATTATTTTTATTGCAGCATTATTTGGGTGGGTTCAGGTTTGTTTATTAGTTAGAGCTCAAGTCTTATCTTTTAAAGAAAAAGAATTTATCCGCTCATCTTTCGCCTTAGGAGCCTCGCCCATGTATGTTATTTTTAAACACTTAATTCCTAATTCTATTTCACCTGTTATTGTTGGTTTTGTTCAAGCAATACCATTAGCAATGATGCTTGAAGCTGGATTAAGTTTTCTTGGAGCTGGTATTCAACCTCCCTTACCTAGTTGGGGACAAATGATAAACATTGGAATTAATTTTATGTTTTTTTATTGGCACTTAGCTTTATTTCCAACATTAGCACTAGCTATTACTGTTATGGCTACAACTTTATTTGGAGATGGTTTAAGAGATGCTCTAGACCCAACAATTAATGATAAAAATTAATGCATAATAAATACAAGAAATTATTTCTTTTAAAACAAAATTTAGTCTTTTTAAATCATGGTTCATTTGGTGCCTGTCCTAAAAGTGTATTTAAATCTTATCACAATTGGCAATTAAAATTAGAAAATCAACCAGTAGCTTTTTTAGATCAAGCTAGAGATTTTAATAAACATATGAAAACTCCACGAACTTTTCTTGCAAAAGAATTAAAAGTAAAATCAAATGATCTAGTTGGTGTAACAAATGCTACTGCAGGATTAAATGCAGTTGCTCAATCTATATTATTAAAAAAAGGTGATGAGATCTTAATATCTGATCATGAATATGGCGCTTTAGAAAAAACATGGGATTACGTTGCAAAAAAAAATAAAGCAAAAGTAATTGAAGTTAAAGTTCCTCTACCTCTTAACTCAGAAGATGAGTTTGTTGAAGCTTTCAAAAATAATATGACTAAAAAAACAAAAATACTTTTTATCAGTCACATAACTTCTCCAACAGCTTTAGTTTTTCCATTAAAAAAACTAATTAAAGAAGCAAATAAACGAGGTATAATAAGTATTATTGATGGTGCGCATGCACCTGGTCTCATTAAATTAAATATTACTAGTTTAAATGTCGATTATTATTCAGGAAATTGTCATAAATGGATGATGGCTCCTAAAGGATCAGCATTTTTATGGGCTAATAAAAATAAAAAAAATATCTTAGAGCCACTAGTTATCAGTCATGGTTGGCTTCCAAATAATTATAAAAAATTACAAAAAGGGGAATTTACTGAGACTCGTTTCATTGATAGTTTTGAGTTACAAGGAACAAAAGATCCTTCCGCATGGCTCACAATCCCAGATGCTATTAAGTTTATTAATGATAAAAAGTACAGCAACGCTTTTAAAGAATCATCTAAGTTAGCATATGAGACGGCATTAACTATATCTAATCTTACAAAAATACCACTTTTAGCCAATCGAGAATTTTTAGCCCCGCAAATGATTTCTATTCCAATTCCCAAATGCAATGTTGATCATGTTAAAACACAATTATTAAAAAAATTTAATATTGAAGTACCGGTGATTAAATGGAAAAATAGATGTTTTGTAAGGATTTCAATACAAATTTATAATTCAAAAAGTGAATTAATTAAATTAACTCAAGCCCTAAAAAAAATTTTTAAACTTTAAAATAATTTTATTATATTTCTTACTAAACAAATCTTTTTTATTATATGTTTTCAAATCACCTTAAGGTGTTTAAAAGATTATATGAAACTACATAATTTAACAGGTGAGGTTACATATTATGAAAATATTAATAAAATTACTAACTATAATTATTGTTTTTTTTGGTTTTTCTATAAGTTCTGCAAACTCAGAACCAATGAAAGTATGCTATGCTTTTAATGGTCCTATTGGTGAGTGGGGATGGAACTATCAACAAGAACTTGGAAGACAGCATATTGAAAATCATTTTGGAGATCAAATTAAAACAATTGTGATTGAAGGTGTTAATGAAGGAGCAGATGCTGAAAGAGCTATAAGAAAATTAGCTCAACAAGATTGTAAAATAATTTTTTCAACAACTTTTGGATTTATGGATCCGACAGTTGAGGTTGCTAAAGATTATCCGGATATAATCTTTGAACACGCAACTGGTTATAAATTTTCAGAAAACTTAGGTGTTTATGAAGGTGCAACATACCAAGGTAGATATATTGCTGGAATGGTAGCTGCTGCTACAAGTAAAACTGGTAAGGTTGCATATTTAGCTTCATTCCCTATACCTGAATTAATAAGAGACATAAACGCAGTAGCTCTTGGCATGCAAAGCGTTGACCCTGATTCTACTTTAACAGTTATGTGGCTATATTCATGGTTTGATCCTGCAAAAGAATCTGACGCAGTAAGAATTTTAGTAAATAGCGGACATGATGTTACTGTTCAGCATACTGATGGTTTTGCTGCAGTACAAACAGCACAAGAACTTGGAACTTATGCCATTGGTCACGCAACAGATTTAACTAAATACGGTCCTGATGCTCATTTGACAGCTTTAGAAATTAATTGGGGTCCATTTATGCAATCAGTTGTAGAAGATACCATGAATAACACATGGAAATCTGATGTATATTGGGGTGATATGACAAAAGGAGCAATCGTAGTCACTCCTTTTAATGACATAGTCCCTAAAGACACTGTTGCTAAGGCTGAAAAATTAATGGAAGAAATGAGAAATCATACCTTTGAGCCATTTACTGGTCCAATTAAAAATCAGGCAGGTGAAATAATGATACCTGCTGGTAAATCATTGGATCATAATGAGCTATTAAGTATAAATTATCTCGTTGAAGGCGTTATTGGAGAAATACCACAATAAACATAATAACCAATCAGGCTCTATAAGCCTGATTGGTTTAAATAAATATGGATGATTTTTTATATAAGGATTGGTACGCTGTATGCCTTATTGAAGAAATTAAGAAGGATAAAATTCTTTTGAAACATATTTTAAATCAAGAAATTATCCTTTGGAAAAAAAATACAAAAATAATGGCATGGGAAAATTTATGTATACATAGAGGTTCTAGATTATCATTAGGAAGTATAAAAAATGGAATACTTAAATGCGCATATCATGGATGGGAATATGCAGAGAGTTCTCAATGTACCAAAATACCATCTCAACCTGATATAAAAATACCTAAAAAAGCTTGCGTAAAAAATTATAAAGTTATTGAAAAATTTGGTTTAGTTTGGATAAACTTATCTACTAATCCAAACGAGTTTATTGATATAAAAGAATTTAATAATAAAAAATATAAATATGTTGCTAGCGGTCCTTATTTTATGAATGCTGCAGCTCCAAGAATTATAGAAAATTTTTTAGATGTTGCACATTTTCCTTTTGTTCATGAAAACTATTTGGGTATAAAAAATAAGGCTGAAATAAATGATTATGATGTTGTTACCTCTAAAAAAGGAATAGATGCAACAAATGTTAGAGTTTTTCAACCTAATCCGGATGGAACAAATAAACCAGGTGAAGTAATATATGACTATCATGTTCACTCACCTTTTTTTGCAAGTTTTGGTAAAAATATAAGTAAAAAAAATAGATTTGTTCTTGTCTTTTACGTAACACCTATTTCTGAGTTTAAAAGTATGATTTATTCTATTACGTTAATGAATTTTGGAAAACTTGATAAAAAAACTACTAGAGAATATCAAGACTTTATAACTGCTCAAGATATTCCTATAGTTGAGTCTCAAAGACCTGAATTGCTACCAATGGATCTTCAATCCGAATTAAGTATAAGGTCCGATAGAATTTCTATAGCTTATAGGCGATATTTAAAAAAATTAAATATTTCATTTGGAGTATCCTAATGTCACAAACTTTAATTAAAAATATTAATATCTTATCGATGGATGAAAGTAGATCAGTTTTTATTGATGGAGCAATATTAATTGAAAATAATAAAATATTAGAAATTGGAAAATATAATAATATTAAACCATTTTTAAAAAATGAAGTTATTGTTGAGGATGGCAAAAATAATTGGGTATTGCCTGGACTTATAAATACACATGTTCATACTTCACAGCAATTAGGAAGAGGCATT
>Ga0066606_10000228_pt1 | contig 33319 bp, 49 predicted proteins | sample SaaInlV_DNA_100m_FD_60386 | JGI IMG/M metagenome (GOLD analysis project Ga0066606, IMG submission 60386) | Marine microbial communities from expanding oxygen minimum zones in the Saanich Inlet - SI075_LV_DNA_100m | ecosystem: Environmental > Aquatic > Marine > Unclassified | place: British... | reverse complement strand
TCATGAAAATCATTAATCACCCTAGTGGGTAGATCTAAGTCAAATGCGGAGTAATAAAATTCATTTACCCCATTCTCGTTAGCATCTATACCAATATAACCTTCATTTGTGTTACTTATAGCTGTATAACCTTCAATAGTTGCAGCAGCAGTAGCATTATTCAAATCATCCGCATTGGATAATGCTAAAACATTATTTCCTCTAGAGGTGCCGTTAATTGGAAATTCCGAAAAAGTTTTCCCAAACACTCTAGTAGTTCCAAGTAAACGTCTACCGTCTATATCCGCACCCCCAGTTTTGACTTCAACCATGAATCTATGCGAAATACCCTGTGTACTATCAGGATTCAAGCCCGAATTAGAATTCCAAAAATCATCGGCAATAACCGCACCATTTTGTTGTATTTGAATGGATATACCAATGGTACCGAAATTAACAATTCCATCGAATATTCTTTCAGTTCCGCCAGTTCCTTGAATTATTGATCCATCATATAAATGCTCACTTGCATTTTTATCTATATTATAAGATGCAAGTAAATTAATAATATTATCTGTTGAACGAGCAGAAGGGTCCAAATCTGTGATATCAATTTCATCATTTCCTACTGAGGACGCATCGTCAGCCTTATCCTGTAGCCATCGGTGAAACTGGATAACAGTAGCATATGTAGGGGAGTTATCATGATCTCCTCCTATATATCTAATATTTCCAGTTGCGCGATCGACACTCCAATCTCCATCTACCATTGCCATAACGTTTTATCTCCTTCATACTTAGGAACCTATGTTCCGATTATTTCCTCGTTTTAGTTATAATTTTTAATGTTACTGTTTCGGGTACACTACTAGTAAACTTCAATCTATCAGTTATATCCCAATCATCTTGACTTACAGAGTATGATGCATTCAAACTGCCTGGATGAACTATTTTACATACCTGAGTTCCAGCTTCATTATATACCGGCACATAAACAGCTCCATCACCAACAAAATCAAAGCTAGCCGACAATGATGTCCCTAGAAAACCAACGGGGACTTCTATAGCCGTTATTACATCTCTATAATCAATTTTTAATTCTGAGCTAACCGTACTACCAATAAAACTTACGGCCGCTATCTTCACAAAGTTAGCCATTATATTCTCCTTACCGACTCCGTCATGGAATATTACTTTTCTATATTTTATATAGTATAGATGTTGGGGCTTAGAATGTCAAGAATTATTTTTCTAAGGTTTAGGTAAGGGAATACTATGGCTAAATAAAGGTGGAAAAATATCTTAATAAAATCGTTTTAATAGGTAAAATGTTTAAATTTAACTGTCTTTAATCATAAAAACAGTTAAATTTAAACCATCTATTGTTATACTATCTGAAATACTCGAAGATCTATAGGTGGGAGCTAGAGTTCCTTGCCTTACTTTGCCCGTTAGGGGTTGAGGAGCTCCTTTATATCTATATGTTCCTATAAGCTCACCACTTCCAGTAGTGACCCCTTCTAAAACAGAAACTCCCGCTGCTTCAGGTCCACCCGAAGCAGTAAGTAATCTAATCCTTGCTCCAGGTATGGCAGAATTATCTTCTATATTTCTTATTTTGACGGTAATAGGCACAAGATCAATTATTTCGATGGTACCTGCTAAAGGAGAGAAGCTTTTAGCTTCGTTAAAGTTAGAATTTATTGGACGAACAATTGTCAAAGTATCTGTTCCTCTATATTCTAAATCCATAGTTATTAGGGGGTCAAAAACCTTATTGTTCATTGTCAACTCAAAATTACCACCCCCAGAAACTTCCTCTATTCTATAGCTTAAAGGCCAATTACGCCTAGAATTGGCGGTAGAGTCAAGGGCTGTTTGCATAGATGCTTGAGTCCCAGAAACAATGGTATCATCCGGCAAAGCCCCTCTACGAAATAGAATGTCTCTAATACCTGTTATTGAGTCAATAAAACCTTTATTAGTTCCTGTTGAGTTATCTCCCCAAGATGCAAAATCAGACACCTTGGCGTCTTCCATACCCGAATAAGCAATGTCAGTGCCACCGGTTTCCAGACTGTTATCTGGATTATTAAAACATACGGAACCTGAGTGTGAGTCAAAAGATCCAGTTCCTGGTGGATTACCAGAAGAGTTTGATTGAAGAACCCCATCAATGTGCAGATCGACTATTTTAGGCGTTTCTGAGAGAGAATACCTGCCTGTTATATTATATGGTCGTCCTGGAACAAGCCTAAAATCAGACCATGCTTGCGCGTTAATTGCATTACCTGGCTGATCTGCTACCTGAAAACAAAGCGTATTTCCGTAGCCAGTGAGAAATGCTATGTTTTGAACCGCACCACCTTCCTTATATATAGCTCCCAAAGATGGCTGTGTCCCATTTAGTACCAACCAAAAAGACAAAGTCCTTTCCACAGAATTAATTGTTATATTCATGTTTGGAGACTGAGTTGTTTCTCTTGCGTTACTAACATTGTTAAAATTTGCGGCGTGAGTTGCACCGTCTCTTATTGGAACTGAACTGAACGTCCAAGTTCCAATAACAGCAACATTAGCATCTCTCTGAGGGCCTGTGAATCCAGTATCGGTATAATTGTTTTGAAAAGCCCATAGATGGTCACACTTCAAATCATTTATTAATAAAGACTCGTATCCTAGTAACCCTACATAAACACCAAATGGTGAACTAACCTGTCCGGTATCATTTGTTACAACGAGATATACCGTAGTTTCATTCCCTAAAGACCCTTGAACAGAGTTAATAACAAGACCTGTATCACCCCATGTTGTGACTGTTTGGGCAGTCTTGACCGTTCCTGAAATGTCGGACCAATACTCTACCTTTCCCGTTCCTTGGGTCGCCTCAAAACCAGATCCTGTTACTGTTAGGCCCGAATTTCCCCAATAAAAATTAGCTGTAGATGTTCCTCCAGTTACCGAAGCACCTCCGACGACAGCAGGAATTAAGGCAATAGAATATGTCTGGTATTCCGGAGTAGTATTAGCAAATCCGTGCTGCCAGTCAGGGGGGGAGTACGTGCCAATAGAGTCTATCTGTATATCAGCGGAAAACGTGTCCCTATGGTCTTGATTATGCTGTGCGGAACCTCCGTAGACATAATCACGAATAGTAAACCCTGTAGGTGCTCCAACTGAGCTAATATCATCATGAGTAGCGGCATGAAAACATACTACTCTAGTTTGTGTGGAGGTTACCGAAACTGAGGGGTTAGGTGGGGCTGCGTCATTAGTGCCGTTCGAGTATGTTGGCCCGTTAAAAGGAGTCCCTGTAGCAACTCCAGAGTAAAAGAGCATAACTCCCGCCATGGGGAAATTATTACCACCGGTATCAAAATCAAAAGTAGGGTTAGATTCTGTGCCGGTATGAAACTTCCAGAATATGGCGCACTCCATGTTACGTCCGGCAGTGGTTTCATTCTGAACCTCAAGAGTCCAGCCATTGCCATCCCCTCCATCATCTTCCCACAGTTCTGTGTTGGCATTTAGAGATTCATGAAGAAAAACAATCATGAAATCTCCGCTCTGCGCGCCACTTATATCAAAAGTAAGATCCTCTGCGCCGGAGAAAGATTGAGTGTAGCCTGACCTATATAAAGGGGCGGGCATTAGTTAGCACCTTTTCCATTATCACACCAGTACTCATATTGTGCATCTAGATTATTTATTAACATTTGTCTAGGTATTTTATCCCTATCACTTGTAGCAGGAAAACTAGCTGTCCAAACAGGTGTTTGTGGTTCCGTGTCTATAATGTCATGCAAAGTGAATATGCCATATAATATACCATCTTTATAGTAAGTAATTAAATTATGTTTATTCATCTGGAACCAATAGAATAGTCGAAACAAGGGCAGTACTGGTTAGAGGCCCAGGAATAGCTCCTTGGCTATAGAACAAGGTAGATGAGCCTTTACGAACTTTTCCAATTATAGGTTGATCATTGGTAAAATCATGAGTAGCTGTAGCAACCCCAGAAGAATTTGTTATAGCATTAGCTATTACTGTTCCCACAGCTAAATCCCCTCCAGTATCTGCTATAATAAATACTCTAGCCCCAACAACAGGGGCGAGTGTAGTGGCATCTAAAACAGTAATTGTTAATGTTTGTCTAGTAGCAATAATAACAGTGCCACCAAAGGGTGCTGAAACTATTGATGCATTTCCGGATCCAATATTAACTAAAGTTAAGTTATCTAATGTCCCATTATATCTGAAGTGACAGGATGATAAAGGATCAAATAGCAGACTGGTAGTTAAAGTAAAATCACCTCCTCCAGAAATAGGTAGAACTTCAATATTAAGAGCTGCATTTGGCATAAGTCCCGGAGTAGACTGAGAAGTTCCTATTGTATTAAGATCTGCTTGCATTGTAGATATAGTAGCCGTTTCAACCGTATTATCTGAAAGGGCTTGTTTTTCAAATAAAATAGTTCTAATTTCAGTATCCGTTAAGTCTGCATCAGCCTCGTCACCCCATGTGGCCCAATGTTGATATTTACCATTTCTTGAGGCTTGTTGGAGCACTATATTGCCCCCAACTCCGACAGTCGCTGAAGGGTCTCCAAACTGTGCAGCTGTTCTTGCATCCAAGCTTGCCGTTCCTGGTTGTCTATTCACAGGGCTAGCTAAAGTTTGCTCAACTCCATCAACAAAAAGTTTAACCTCATTACCCCAAGAACTTCCAAGAAAAATACCGCACATATGATATGCTCGTCCAGGGGTCAAGGAAGGCCCATATACCTGCAGACCTGTAGCGAAATTTGTAGGTTCGACACATTCGAAAGTTAATTGATTTCCATATCCCATAATAAACTGATATACCGTTGCTTGAGTACCCTCCCCATAAATTCTAGAGGGCGGTTGATCATAGGATGTTGGAGAAAACCAACCGCAAACAGCTTTTCTAGCTTGCGCACTATTATTTATGTTAGTTGTAGAGGCTATTTCTATTCTATCTGTTAGTCCGTTAGTTGTCATACAATTGGACGCATCAAGGGCAATCGCTGCATCTGTAAATATGCAACCATTATTAGTACCTGATGTACCTCCTAACCCGTCAACAGCATCCCCGTCAAAATCCCATAAATGATCTGCTCCAAGAGCGGCTATATCTGTTTGGCTAGTCACGTTTTGGCCCTCTTCCCACCCTATTCCCCTATGGATATTATAATCATTATTTATATAGTATAGAGATAATTCTGTAAAAAGTCAAGAAATATTTTTCATAGGTCTTAAAATGTAGGAGTGTGTAAATTTTACACAAAAAAATACCTCAATAAAGAGGTACTTTAATGGTCATAGTTTAGAGCCTCTATATGAGCCATTTGGGCTATTGCATTTGTAGCGTATAGCTACACTTCTTAGTAAGTAGCAAAGATTGCACCTACTAAGTGTATTTCAAGATTATATCTTTAATACTGCTAATAGTCGTTGCTATACTTCAACTATTAACTAACTCTTTGAACTAACTTATTCAAATACGGTGGATTCCTTTTCCTAGCCCTAAGTCCCCCTATGGTCAGGTAGAAAGTGGCGAGTAATTTCACTAACTTTCATCAGGTCGTTTTTCAAATAGCCTACTTCCCTTTGATTGAAAGAAAAGTATTCGTTCTCAGTTTATCTAGTGGTTCCTATAAGGAAGGAATATGAAGCATTTTTTCATAATCCCTTTCATTATTAGCGACCTATTCAGGAGTTAATAATTTATTGAGCTAGATCTCATCTAAGACTCAGCGTACCAAGTCTTGATTCAGAAGTTGAAAAATAATGAATTTCTCAACTTTTGAAAACATATTATCCCATAATTTTGGAACTTTGTCAAGATATATTTTGCAAAATTACTTAAATATTTTTCAAAGTCTAGCTAGTAGTAATTTCAGCTGTGATCTTAATTCATGTGTATCAACTAAATGTTCACTTATTAACCTAAGATTATGAGCTTTATACTCTTTAATTTCTTTACTATGAATGAACCTCTGTTTAATTAATTCAGCTTCTGGAACATATTTATGTAATTTTGTATTAAAACTCCCACAATCTTCTGGAATGATAATGTGTGGTGGTAACATTTTACTTTTCTCCTAAAAAATTATTTTGCCTATCTCCACGGCATCTGGAATATCTAATAGTTGTGTATTCAGACCTTCCACTATTAGAATCATGCCCCAACCGCAATTAAACGTATTAAGCATCTTTATAGGGGTAAGCCCTGTATTGGTAAGAATACCGTTCCAAAAGTCGCTAAAGTCAAAATGGAGGGTATATTTCCTACCTTGAGTAATCCTTTTTAGATTACCATGAATTCCTCCGCCTGTGATATGTGCGGCAGCTTTTATGTATTTGAAATTCCTAAACATTTCATCTACATATATTCTAGTGGGTTCTAACATCCAAGGTTCCCAAGTACTGTAACTATTCCTAATAGTAGTGAAACCATTAGAATGCAAACCAGAACTAGGAATCCCTATTAGCCTATCTCCAATCCGGACGCGTTCCGCGTCAAATCGTCGCCTTAAAGTACCTGCAGCGAATCCTGCCAAATCGAACCATTCTTTTCTAAGAAACATAGGATTTAGTTGGGCAGTTTCCCCACCTACAAGTTTACAATTAGCTAATTCACACCCTTTTTTTACGCCATCTAAAATTTGGTTAGATTTATCTAAATCTAATTCGCCAGTAGCATAATAGTCCATAAACCAGTGAGGTATTCCGCCCTGGGCTAAAATATCATTCGCGCTCATAGCTACTAGGTCTATGCCAACTGTATTATATATACCTAATTCTTCCGCAATTAGTAATTTAGTCCCTACACCATCACAGCTCATAACTAAATCTACACTACTAAAAGGTATTCGTTCTACTGCCGCATACTGACTAAATCCTAAAGATTTTCCGAAAGTATCTGCTTTTTCTTGATCCACATTATATCTCTCTTTTTTGTCTCGCTATAGCGGCTTTATGCTTCTTTCTCCTAACTTCCGAAGGCTTCTCATAAAACTCTTTATCTCTAACGTCTTTTAATACACCTGATTCACTTATTTTTTTTCTAAATTTTCGCATAGCAGCTTCAAAACCGCCCTTTCCTACGACAACACTAACCATTATTATCCTTTAAGTCCCTTGATAGTTCATTTGCGAGGCCAAGTTTATCATCAACAATGACCTCAATAAATTTTATTAACCAAGCCATATTAATTAAGAATTCGGGATCTTCTGTATCAAAATCATGTTCGGTTTTTAACCTAGAAGCTATAGAACAAGCTATATCCTCACAAATCTCTTCAGATTTTCTCTCTCTTGTATAAAATTCGCCTGTGAATGGAACTATTTTTCCCATTTTATTTATTCCTTATTAAATGCTTTTAAACAAACTAGGGGACTAAGCATTTCTCGACTATGTTGTTACGTCTTTATCTTTCCCCAATTTCTTAATATATATTATATGAAATTTTTACTAGCTTGTCAAGACATATTTTTGATACATGCTCATGTTCTACTATCAGTATTAACGATTCCCCTAATATTTTAAAGCCCATAAAAATTTTACTTGACTTTGTGGCACGACATTGGTATAATATACGTTGAATTTAAATAAAAGAGTCAAAAAATTGGCTATAATAAGGCACTACCTATTTTGAAGATTAGCAATACAGGAAAGGATTTAATAAAGCATTTTGAGTCTCTTAAACTTAAATCTTATCAAGATTCAGTTGGGGTTTGGACTATAGGCTATGGCCATACTAAAGGTGTTAAAAAAGGTATGATAGCTACAGAAAAAGAAGCTAATGCTATGTTCGAACATGAATTGGAAGAATACCAAGGATATATAGAAGGTTTGGATATTGAATTTACTCAAGACCAATTTGATGCCCTTACTTCTTGGGTATATAATCTAGGGCCTGCTAATCTAGTTTCTAGCACTTTGCTCAAAAGACTTAAAAGCAGAGATTTTTGGGATGTTCCTAATCAGATTATGAGGTGGAATATGGCAGGAGGAAATGCATTATTGGGCTTATCTAGAAGAAGAGCGGCGGAAGCTTTGCTGTTTGAATCTAAAAACTGGAAGAATTATAAGAATATATCGGGCTAAATAAGCCAAGAGGTTTTAGGGGTGCAGAATGGCTGAATCTAATGAGTATAATATTAATATAGGAGATAAGGGGGAGAAAGAAGAAGATAAATCATCTGGTTCCGCATCATTTCAATTTGATGATAAGGTACGCTATACTAATGATGATTTAAAGAGAAATCAAGAGAGATTAGAACTAGAATTGCGAGAAGAAAAAGCAGATAGTCAAAAAATGATGGCTTGGGTAGCTCTAGTCTTCCTGATTCTAGTTGCATGTGTATTATTTATGCCTTTCATACCCGATTCTAGGATAATAGCAGTAGCTGATTTATTAGGGCTATTTTTTGTATCTTTAGCAGGTGTTGTGGGTGCATACATGGGTTTTACAAGTTGGATGGGAAGAAAGTAGAAACTATAGGAGTATTATGATATCATCTTTTGATGCTAAATCACTACAGATTCATTATCAGAATAATAAGGACATACTAGAACACGAAAAATATAAAGAATTAGAAATAGAGTTACAAGATAAATACCCAGATATTATGGAAGGCAGCTATTTGATCCGTCAATGGTCCACCATAATTGAAAAAGAACTTAAAAAAATGGTTATAGATAGTGCATTCGTAGAAAAACATGGGCTAATATGATACTGGGGGCTACAGCTACTCTTTGTTTGGCCCTAAACATCTATTATGAGGCCAGAAGCGAGCCATACCAAGGTCAAATCGCAGTATCTCAAGTAGTACTTAATAGAGTTGCAGATTCTAGATGGCCAGATGATCCTTGCAGTGTAATAACCCAAAAAAAGCAATTTAGCTGGTATTGGCAGGGCCGAACTTTTTTCAAATTAAAAGATGTAAAAAGTTGGAATAAAGCAGTAAGTATATCTATTAGGGTACTTAATGGAGACTATATAGATATTACTAGAGGGTCTGTATTTTATCATGTAGTTAGAAAAGATCATTACCACAAAGAAAAAATTATTATTGGAAACCATGTATTTCTAAAGGAGCTATAAATGATAGGGACATATTTAAAATTAGGTTTCGCGGCTATAGTAATAGTTTCAGTAATGGGGGCATTATATGTAGTTTCTAATATATATTTAGAAAATGGTCAGTTAAAAGCCGATCTAACTCAAGCTAAAGCAGATGTGCGATTAGCTATTCAATCTCAGATATCTGCGGAAAAGGAAACAAAAGAGTTACTAAAAAAGGAAAAAATTAGAGTACGATTAGATCAGATTTATAGTGAGGAAAGAAGCCTTATTTTAGAGAAAGTACAGAGGCTTAGTGAAAAAAAGCATGATATCTCTAAGTTAAAACAAGGTCGTGAATCTGCCACCCTTAAAGTATTAAATAATGCTCTAAAAGATACCGTCCTTATAATTACAGGTAATAAACCATGAAAATACTTATACCTATATTATTAATATCTGGCTGTAGTTGGCAAACACCAGAGCCCACTATATTAGTTAATACTGTTTTGAAGTACCCTGTTATAGCTGAGTATACTGCACCCGAATCTATACCTGTATCTATACCTAAAATGGACTGGCCTAGAACTACTAAACTAACGGTCAAAAACAGTAGAATATGTGTAGATATTCCAGAAACTGACTATGATCAAAACTTTTGGGACATATGTGGAGAATACGAAATAGATTTCGACTCTAATCTTGAAATAGGATTAGATGCAGTTAATCTAGAGAAATTAAATAAAGCATTAATAAAGGCAAGAGCGCGTGAGAGTCAATGGCGGGCCTTACTAAATAGAATTAACCAACAAATAAGGGTTTGGAATGAACAAAGTACTGGAGAGTAAATATAAAGAAGTAAAGGGTGAGAGTGTCGCACCAATAGAGATAAAAAATATTTTTAATTGTATCACTTTAGTATCTGTCACAATGACTTCTTCATATTCGAAATTATGTACTAATTTGGCCTCATATGGAATGATAGAACCCATTATCCTTATAGAAAATAGCTATGGAAATTGGGAATTAGTTTCTTCGCTATTTAGTCCATTAGATATTAATTTAAATAATCGGAATCACTATCGTTGGTTAGCTGTTAAAGGCACTTCTAAATTAGCTTTTGCACAAATATATAAGTATGATTATATTGATAGCATTATACTTAAAAATGCAGATTTAAATAAAATAAATTCATTCTACAATGCAGACTAAAATAGATAATAAACCTTATAGAGCTTGCGATATCTGTGGTATAAATGCATTTAAGTTATACCAAGCTAATAATACGTATTCATATGATATAAAATATTATACCTTATATAGAGAAGAAATAGACAAAGTGTTTTGTTCTGGAAAATGTAGCTTAGCTAATAAAGCTCTTGACTTCTAGCTTAGCATATAGTATAATATCTTTTAAGAAATTGGGGAAAAAGGAATGGAACAAAATAGTTTTAAAAATAGAGCTAAGCTAGCGTGGCTTATTCTAACCAAGCAATATAATTGGAGCTTGCGATATTCATGTTGGTGGATTTGGGATACGGATAGTAGCACAATGGTGACTTTTGACCAGAAATCAAGAAATATGAGGGAAGTATCTGTGCTTGAAATGAATAAAAAAGACAAAAATATAAACACCGCTATGGGCGCAGAATTTAGTAAAAGTGAATGGGAATAAATAATGAAAGTTGAACTTTTGGATAAGATGGGTAACGATCTTACAGTTGTTAATGCAGCTAGAGTTAGTTACAATGTAGAACACGAGGCCATGGCCAAGGGGGATATAGGGCTTATTAAATATCTAGCCCGCCATGGTCATTGGACACCTTTTGCTCATTGCTTTGTGCAATTCAGGATAAAGGCTCCAGTGTTTGTAGCGCGTCAACTAGTAAAACACCAAGTGGGCTTAGTATGGAATGAGGTATCTAGACGGTATGTTGATTACGATCCGGAATTTTATATACCCACAGATTGGCGAGCGAGAGGGGGTGACAGCAAACAAGGCTCCTCTCAAACAGAATTTATAGATTCTTTGAGTGTTTCCCATGGTAGTACTCTTAAGACAGACGTTCATCCAAATACCGCAGTAGAAGCTCATAATGTAGCATCAAAAAAGCTATACAAAGAGTTGCTTTCTTCGGGGGTATGTCCAGAACAGGCCCGCATGATACTTCCGCTTAGCTCTACCACCGAATGGTGGTGGTCAGGATCGCTTCTAGCGTTCCATAGAGTATGTAAGTTGCGCTGTGCTAAGGACACTCAAAAAGAAACCAGAGAGGTGGCAAATATGATTAATGATATACTTAGGTTTGAATGGCCTATATGCTGGCAAGCTTTAGCAGATACAACAGAATAATGGCATACAGCGACAAAGTTCTAGATCATTATAGCAACCCACGGAATGTAGGAAAGATGGACTCTAACAGTAGCGAGGTAGGTACAGGTATGGTAGGTGCCCCGGCCTGTGGGGATGTAATGCGTCTACAAATTAAAGTAGCAGAGGATGGAACAATAATCGACGCTAAATTCAAGACGTACGGGTGTGGTAGTGCTATAGCGTCTTCTTCCCTTCTTACGGAATGGGTCAAGGGGCGCACACTATACGAGGCTGCATCGATCCGTAATACGGAGATTGCTGAAGAGCTTGCATTGCCACCAGTTAAGATTCACTGTTCAGTATTAGCAGAGGACGCAATCAAATCAGCAGTAGCAGATTATCGGAACAAACATGATTAGCTTAACAGAAAAAGCAGCCGATCATGCTGCTACATATCTTCGCAATAGAGGTCATGGAGCAGGTCTTAGGATAAAAGTTCAGGGGGCGGGTTGTAGTGGTATGATGTATGTAGTAGAACCCGCAGATTTACAGCTAATAGAAGAACAGAAATTTACATCTCACGGTATAAATATATATGTAGACCCTAAAAGTTTAGTATACCTAGAAGGGACAGAGATTGACTTCGTTAAAGAGGGATTAAATTCTGGATTAGTTTTTAAAAATCCTAATGTTAAAAACGCCTGCGGGTGTGGAGAATCATTTAATATATAAAAAGGAACAAAATGTCTGTTAAAAAGAAAGAGTATGAAAAACTAGATTCTGCCAACATAGTACATGTTATTAAATTGATGGAACAAAAAGAAAAACCAATAAGCAAAAAAGAAGCTTGCGCTATTTTGCACATATCTTACAATACAGCTAGACTCTCAAAAATAATAGAGGAGCACTTAGAGTATGAAAAACACAAAGCTACGCGCAAAGCGGAGAATAAGGGTAAAGCAGCTACACAATATGAATTGGCTACTATCGCGCAGGATTATATCGAGGGAGCAAACATCACCAAAATAGCTGCTAGGCTATATAGAAGTAGTGGATTTGTTAAAGCCCAAGTAGAAAAACTAGGTCTCCCCATTAAACATACAGGAGAAGAGAAGAGAAAGGTAGCTATGTTACCAGATCAATGTATTTCTATGTCCTTTTCTATAGGCGAAAAAGTATGGAGTGCGGTTTATAATGGCCCTGCGGAAATACGGAAAGAAATACTTGGAGACTATGAAAAAAACTACGGCTCTAAAGCCTATAGAATGTATGTTTTTGAAAAATCTGAAAAAATATCGGATACTAGAGGAGGTTTCTATGCAGTAAGTGCAGCATATGATATTGGCTCATTAAAGCACTTAGAAGAATATGGCATTAGATGGGACAATATATGATTTATTATTTAACATTCTCACTAACAACAGCCTTCGTAGTTCATATTAGTTGGGGAATGCCGATTGTAGCATTATTAAATTTAAATCGCGAAGAGAGAGGGCTAGCTCCTATGAGTAAATTAGTCTATATACCTCTATACTTGATATCTCTATTATTTGCACCAGCATTTTTTATAGGTTTATTGGTTCCTGGATTCAGTGGTAAAATAATAAGCAATGTAGTAAGAGATATCTTAGCCGCAGAAGAAAATAATGACAATTAAAAAAATTTTCGTTGACAAATAGTTAAAATTATAATATAATATAATTTGAAAACTTGAGAAGAGAGACAAATTTTGGGAGATAGATTCTACGCACAACAACGAGATACACTGGGTACTTGCCCAGGTATTAAAACTAAAACTAAAAAATATGGAAAGAAAATGGCTTGGACAAACGAAAAACGAGAACAAGTAATCAAAATGTACGAAGATGCAGAACCTACTTCAGAAACTAGTGTGGAGATCGTAAAGCAGATCGCTGAAGAGTTAGAAGAGTCCGCTAATGGTGTTCGTATTATACTCTCTAAAGCTGAAGTATATATTAAGAAAACACCAGATTCAAAATCCCCTTCAAGCGGAAGTACTAGTAAGAGAGTATCTAAAGCAGATCAACAAGAATCACTTATAGATGCTATAACGGATATGGGAGAGCAGCCTGATATAGAGATTATTAATAAATTATCGGGTAAGGCAGCTACTTATTTAGCTGGTATTGTAAGGAAAGCAAATGGATCAGAGACCGATGTGGAGGAAGACTGAAATTTATAAAGATAAGGAGGTTGTTGTAAAAGACAACCATTTATCTGCAGATAATCAGGATACATTTAAAGTTACTAAAATAGCTTTATCAGATATTAGTAACTATGAAGAAGTAGTTATTGATCACAAAAAAGTAAATATGATTAATCCTATTTTAGTAATTATTAGAAATTTATCTGATAATTCAGATTCTATATTTAAATATATAGATATTTCTAATACAAGTAAAGTATCTGCTGCTAGTATTGCAGGATATGAAACTATAGATGCATGGGTGATATCTACAAAAGAGGAAAACAAAGTAACAAGAAGAAAACTGAAAAAATTTAAATAAGGCATTCAACTATTTCCTAGACGTAACAAAAGTTCACGTACGAGGAAGTATAGTTATGCAATTAGATGATTTTAGAAAAAGAGTACTAGAGTGCGGAGACGCAATAATAACATATAAGAGTACTGTTTCTAATAAACAGAAATATAATGTCTGTACTTTAGATTTTAGTACTCCTTATATAAAAAACAAGCCTAATAGGTCTAAGAAGACTGAGGACACTGTTTTATTATTCTGCTGGGATACAGATAGTTTTAGATTATTAAATCCAAGAAATGTTATATCTATTGTTCCATTGAGTTACATTTTAAAAAATGATAGCCCATGAGTGAAGAATATTATAAAGTTTTGCACGAAACAGACGCTAATCAAATTAGACTTACAATAAATGAATTTAGAGATATAGAGTATCTTCATTTTAGAAAGTATTTTTTAGACTTTGATGGGAATTGGCTTCCCTCAAAGGACGGCGTTTCTATGCCCCTTTCTATAGCGAATACTCAAGGGCTGCTAGAAGCTATGCTAGATATATTGGCACTAACAGAATCAAAAACAATATTAGAAGATCATTTTAAGGAACAAATAGACAAAATCTATGACAATTAAAAAATTATTGGAAACTGCTGCTAAAGCTTATTACATGGGCATTCCAACTATGTCTAACGAGGAATTCGATAAATTATCTAGGTATACCAACTGGGAAAACGTGGGCTATTCTATCGAAGATAGTCTTGACAGATACCCACATTTAGACCGTCTTTATTCCCTTCAAAATATTTTTGAGGGCGAACCTGAACCCCTTTATCCTAGTGAATCCATTACTAGCCCTAAATTAGATGGCGCTGCTATAAGTATTCTTTACAATAAAGGAAAATTGGTAAAAGCTTTAACTCGTGGGGATGGAATAGAGGGTATAGATATTACAGATAAGATAAGTCTTATAGCCCCTAATTCTATACCTATAAAAGATTGGATGGTGCAGATCACCGGAGAAGTTGTAGTACCAAAACAACCTAATGCTAGGAACGTAGCTGCAGGAGCTTTAAACCTTAAAGACTTAGAAGAATTTAAAAGTAGAAATCTTACTTTTATAGCTTATGGAATGAGCCCCTCTTTAAATGAAACTTGGTCTAAAGATTTGGATCAAGTACTATATATGGGGTTTAGAACAGTCTTAGAGAGCAATTGGGATCAGTTCCCTCAAGATGGTGAGGTTAATAGGGTAAATAATAATAAACATTTTTTGGACCTAGGATTTACTGCACACCACCCAAGAGGGGCTTATGCATTAAAAGCTGAACAGATGGGAGTTATTACCGAACTTCTAGATGTTATATGGCAGGTTGGCAAATCGGGGGTTGTATCTCCTGTAGCTATACTACAGCCTTGTATTATCGGAGGAGCTTCTATTAGAAAAGCTACTCTTCATAATATCAGCTATATAAAAGAACTAGGTCTAGAACTTGGTTGTTTAGTGGAAGTTATTAGAGCTGGTGAGATAATTCCGCGAATCGTCAGAAGAGTTTGAAAATTATTTTTAGCCATTTTATATCACTTGGTTAAAAATAATTCTTGACAACCTAGGTAATCCTTGATATAATATACCCTCAATTAAAGAAAAGATAATAATGAATAAAATACAAATTCCAATCTTATGTCCAAGTTGCGATAGCACTTTGATTAAGAAGGAACAGCTTATTTATTGTATTAATAGTCTTTGTCCTGCTCAAAATTCAAAAAGAGTAGAACACTTTGCCAAAAGTCTTAATATAAAGGGTTTTGGCCCAAAAGCAATTGAAAAACTAGGATTGGTTGATCCTATAGAAATTTACGCATTAACCAAGAAAGAACTGGCTGTATCATTAAATTCAGAAAAGTTGAGCGAAAAGGTTTTCCTAGAGATTGAGAAGAGTAAGAAAGTAGACCTGCAAGGGCTATTACCAGGCTTCTCTATTCCACTGATGGGCCGAAGTGCTTCCGAAAAGATATGCAAAAGGATCTCAGCGTTAAGCGAGATAACACCAGAAATCTGCGTTGAAGCAGGTCTCGGTCCTAAAGTGACGGAAAACCTACTAAAATGGTTGGAAGAATTTAATGAAACAGACTGGCCCTTTAGCTTTAAAACTAAAGATAGTAAGTCAATTACAAAAAATACACAAGAACCTTTAGGTATAGTGTGTATAAGTGGTAAACTAATATCTTACAAAAATAAAAAGGAAGCTCGGGCAGTTCTAGAAAAACACGGTTATATAGTGAAAACTAGTGTAACTAAAGATGTTGGAATACTTATTAACGAGAGTGGAATAGAATCTGCAAAAGTTACTAAGGCACGGTCCAATAATATAACAATTATAACTAATCTTAAAGAACTATTCGGAGAATAGAATTATGGCACTACCTAAATGGAACACTGAACGAGAAGACACTCTGTCTTCTGTAGTAGGAGATGAAGATCCAGTTTCTCAAGAAACTGTTAAAGAGGCTGCTGAAGTACTAGAAACTAGCACTAGATCAGTATCAAGCAAACTTCGTAAAATGGGACACGACGTCCAACTAGCTGCTTCAGCCACGAAGCGGGCTTATAGCCCAGAACAAGAATCTGCACTTCAAAATCTTGTGGAAGATAACTCTGGCGAATTTACATATTCAGACTTGGCAAAAGCTTTCTCAGGTGGGGACTTTACAGCCAAATCAATCCAGGGGAAAATTCTTAGTATGGAACTTACTTCCCATGTTAAACCTGCTGAAAAGAAGGAAGTTGTAAAAACTTATTCTGATAGGGAGGAAGAAATTTTTGTCGAGATGATGGCTGACGGAGCTTTCGCCGAGGATATTGCAGCAGAACTAGATCGTCCTTTGCAATCAATTCGTGGAAAAGGTCTTTCCCTTCTTAGAGCTAAAGTTATTACAGAAGTGCCAAAACAGCGGGACACTGTAAAAAAAGTAGATGCTCTTACTGAGCTAGGAGATATTTCTGATAAGACTGTAGAAGAAATTGCCTCTCAAATTGAAAAGACAGAACGTGGTGTTAAAACTATGTTGACTAGACGCGGTGTTAACTGCAAAGATTATAACGGCGCTGATAGGAAAGAAAAAGCAGCTAGCTAGGCTATATCTGCTATACTTCGGAGGTACATGTAGTGCCTCCGATTTTTCTTGGCCATTATTTACAGAGAATTTCGATTGAATTTAGCAAGTGCTTTAATCAAACAAATAATAGCTCAGTCTGACATAGAAACTTGGGGTGATGTAAGAAAGCACTACCTACCGGGCGAATTTCAAGGGTTATTTACCCTAATAGATAAGCACGTAGTCACATATCGACAGCTACCTTCGTTCGACGACTTAAAATTATCCATAAGAGATAAGGTTCTACAGGAAAGAGTTTTTTCTATAGAAAGTATTGAGGTAGATTCAGATGCATATTCTTTACTTGAATATTTAAAAAATGAATATGCGCAAGTTCTAATTCTAGACGAGCTAGATAGATATATAGAGACTTCTATAGCTATGTCTTCGGCTGGAGAAAATGTAGATGCTCTTCAAGAAATAATATCTATAGTAGAAGACAAAGTGGATTTAGAAGATCCAACTGAAAACTTACAAACAATAAGTCTTTTTGAGCCAAAAGATATCTTAGATAAATATGTGCGTCTAGGTCTAAATAATGATTTTGATGCTAACAATACTTGGAGGCCCACAGAATATATCCTAGTAGGGGGTAGGAAAGGCTCGGGCAAAAGTGTAGTTTGTAGTAATATTGCTAACTATACGCACTTACAAGGCGGCTCCGCATTATATTTTACTATTGAGATGCCTACTATAGAGATACTTCAAAGACAATGCTCTATAGCTACGGAAACTAATTTAACCCGTTTAGAGAAAAGAGATTTAGACAAAGTAGAGTGGATGAATGTAGCAAAATGGTGGTCTAATAGATTTGAAGATGGGGAAGAATTACTACCTAATTTTGCTAAAAACTACGATTTTGATTCTTTTCATGGGGAGTTAATACGAAGACCTATAAAAAGAGATAATATGATAGACATAGTATATAACTCAGAATTAAGTATTTCTAAAATAAGAAATACATTAGACACTAGAATGATTAATACTGATTATAATGTTGTTATTGTGGATTATATTAATCAAATAACAGTTAATAGTCGTGATGGGCAGTATGACTGGAAACAGCAGATAGAAATAAGTAAAAATTTGAAGAAGATAGCTCTAGATTATAAAGTTATTCTGGTATCTGCCTATCAAACGGATGATAGTGGGGCCACCAGATTCTCAAAAGGTATTCTAGATGCCCCAAACGCAACGTATGCACTGAATGCATATAGTCATGAAGATGCTTGTATGGAATTCACTTGTGAAAAAGCAAGGGGTAGACCACCTATGGGCTTTACCTCAGAGGTAGACTGGTCTTGTGTGAAAATAGGCCCAAACAGTGCACTAAGTCCGACTGCTAAACAGGATTTAAAAGACTCTATGGAAACTGGAGAAGATCCCGATGATATTTCAAGCGGAAACCCCTTTTATAGGGAAAACTAATAAAGATAGGTTAAAGAATTTAAAGGAATTTTATAACCTAAAGACTGAACAAGATGTAATAACATTAGCATTACGAGTATTAGAAATAGGGTACACCCACAGCAGCCCAATTTTTTACTATGACAATGGTGATTTTTATGAAGTTCAAATAGGATAAAATGAGAAGAAATATAATTATTACAGCACAAGCCACTATTTTACTTTTTATTGTGGTAACTTTACCAATAGCCTTTATGTATTTATACTTACTATGAATGTAGAAGATTTGTTAAACGATAAAAAAATATACTTCAGAGTTTCTGGAGTAGATTGTCTTATTAGATGTATTAATCCAGAACATGAGGATTCTAACCCTAGCATGAGAATAGATAGAGTTACGGGTATTTTTAACTGTTTTAGTTGCAAATTTAAGGGTAATATTTTCAAATATTTTAATATTGATCAGAATATTTTGGATTTAAAAAGAGAAAATATTAAAAGGAAAATTAGGAAAGTATCAGATTATACTATTGGACTTAACTTTCCCAAGGATTATACTCCAGTGGCTTCCCCTTGGAGAAATATTAGTACTAAAACTATGAGTGAATTTGAGGCTTTTAAATCATCAGAGTATAAGGATAGGATAGTCTTCCCAATAAGGGATATTAGAGGAAAAATTTCGGCTTTTATTGCAAGATCTATAGATAATATGAATCCAGATCAAGCTAAATACATGATTGAGCCAAAAGGAGCACAGTTGCCTTTATACCCTAACCCAATAAAGTCTATAAAAGGTAGGGTTATAGTAGTAGAAGGAATATCCGATATGTTAAACCTATATGACAATGGGTTAAAAAACGTGATAGTTTCCTTTGGTGTAAACGCTCTAAATGACAATAAACTAAAATTATTGAAAATAATGGGGATTTATTCATTAGATATAGTGTTTGATGGGGATGTTGCAGGTAGAGAAGGCGCTAAAACTCTTGCAAATACTTGTAAAGAATTTGATATAAGTACTAATATAATAGAACTACAAGAAGGAACAGATCCAGGGTCAATGGATCAAAATAGAGTACAAAACTTAAGAGAACATTTATATGGATAAGGTAGCAATTATTGAAACAAAATCAAATCGTAATGGTTATACTTTTAGTTTTGAATACGATAGATATCAGCTTTGCTCGAATGCTAATATTAAAAAGGTTCTAAGGGCAGATGTAGACATAGATATAGACATAGATTTTTATGACTGGATTATTTTGGTTGGTTCTGATGCACTTAAATTTTACACTAAAGAAACTTCAGTAACTCAATATACTGGAAGGTTAGTTAGTGAAAAATTTATTTCCATTATTAATCCTGCTATGATAGCTTTTAATCCAGCAATGCAAAAAATATGGGATGATTCAGCTTCATCAATAGAAAAAATAATAGAGGGGAAAACCACCTCTTTAGATATTAGTGAGTGCGTAGAAGGTATAACCGATACGTCCAGAGCTTTGGAATATATACAAGAAGCTATTGATTATCCTGATGTGAATTATATAGGACTTGATAGTGAGACGTCCGCTCTATACCCTAGAGACGGTTATATACTAGGAATAAGTTTATCTTATAGAGCTAACCACGGTGTTTATATAGACTCGATGTGTATGGATGATGCGGTAGTAGAAAAGCTACAAGAATTATTTAATAAAAAAATAGTAGTTTTTCAGAATGCCAAATTTGATCTTAAATTTTTCGAATATCATTTTAACTTTGAGTTTCCAAACTTTCAAGATACTATGCTCATGCATTATTTATTAGATGAACATAGCCCACATAATCTTAAATTTCTAGCTATTAGATATACAGTTTACGGTGACTATGAAAAGCCATTAGTTAATTGGAAAAATAACTTTTGTAGGGCTAATGGTATTAAACAATCCGATTTTACTTATGATGTTATTCCTTTCGATATAATGTACCCCTATGCATCCATAGATGCTATAGTAACATTTTTATTGTTTGATATATTTCGTAGTTCTTTGTCTAAAAACAAAAAACTTAAACGAGTATATAATAGCTTAATGTTACCAGCCTGTCGTATGCTTACAGATATTGAACAAAATGGAATACCTTTTGACAAGGGAAGACTATTGGCAGCAGAAAAGTTAATGGATATTGAGATAGCTGAAGCAGTAAATAAGTTATATAAATTTGAAGAAATTATAGCATTTGAAAAGGCTAATAAAGGTTTGATAGTTAATGATACTTTCAATCCTAATAGCGTTAAACAATTGAGATCTTTACTATTTGATCATATTGGGTTAAAACCTACAGGCAAGAAAACAGATAAGAAAGCCGATTCTACTGATGCTGAAGTACTAAAAGAACTAGGCTTGTTGCATCCAGTACCAAAATTAATACTCGAAATTAGGCAAAAAAGAAAGATTAAAAACACTTATCTTAGTAAGATTATACCCGAACTGGATTTAGATGGAAGATTACGAACAGGGTTTAATCAGCACGTAACAACTAGTGGGAGACTTTCTTCAAGTGGAAAACTAAACGCTCAACAGTTACCTAGAGATAACCCTATTGTTAAAGGATGTATAAAAACTAAACAAGATTTTAAAATAGTCTCTATGGATTTACAAACTGCGGAGATGTATTTTGCGGCAGCTTTAAGTGGCGACTTGGTTTTAATGAATATATTCAAATCTAAAGCTAACTTTCATAGCACCGTAGCTAAAGAAGTTTTTAATTTACCTTGCTCAGTAGAGGCTGTTGCTGAAGAATTTACTAATGAACGATTTGCAACTAAAGCTATCAATTTCGGGATTATTTATGGGGCAGTAGGTTATACTATTAGTAAGTCTATTTTAAAGGATACCGGGGTATATATTTCTCCAGAACAATGTGATGAGTATATTAAGGATTATTTCAAAAGGTTTCCTCAACTTAATAAATGGTTGAAAAATACGAGGAAATTCATTAAGGATAATGGATTTATTTACTCTCATTTTGGTAGGAAGAGAAGATTACCTAACGTTAATTCGGCAGATAAATCTAAGAGGGAGCACGAGATTCGCAGTGGTCTTAATTTTGTGATTCAATCGTTGGCTTCGGATATTAATGTATTGGGGGCAATTGAAACTAATGAATGGGTTAAAGATAATAACAAAGATATAAAAATGTTTATGCTTGTTCATGATAGTATATTAGCTGAAGTGCCTGATAAATTAATACCTGAGTACACTAAAATTTTGAAAGGTTTTGTACAAAAAGATAGGGGTGCATCCATACCAGGTTGTCCAGTAGGATGTGATTTTGATATTGGAGAGGATTATTCAATTGGAAAATTTGAGAAGGCATATCCAAACCTTATACTTGTATAGTTATCCATTATTTGCAATTAATTCTATAAATATAGATAAAAGAGATGGGGTTGTATTTGCAGACGAACAAGTATTAGATGATACTAATATTAAGGCCGATACTTTAGGGGAGCGCAGATTAAGAACCCCATTAAAACCTCTATATAGAATTAGTAAGTTAATTAAGGAGCCTAGAAATTTAATTTCAAAAGGGCCAAAATATTATATAGATAATAGTGGTTTTATATTTTATTATGATACAGTAGGATTTTGTGATTTAAGGTATCATAAAATCATGAAAGAAGAGATTAAAAATAATAAAATAATCATTAAGCTATCTGGCATTTATTCACCTTTTACTCTTCCTAGACCCTCCCCTAAAGGATATAAATGGGTGGGTGTTTTATACTTAGGCAAAGAGCCGTGGGTATTATATAATTTTTCAGAATCTAAACTTAATAAAACTAGAAGGGCAGTATGAAAGCGGTAGTAAATAATAGAATATTTTTAGAAGCAACACCAGAGTTAAAGCGAAATTTGGACACTTTATTGACCTATAAAATTCCTGGACGTTTACCTATGGACCCTCCTTTCATTATTAAAAATATGAAAGTAGTTAGATCTAAGTTAGTTTCTATACCTATAGGAGCTTTTTCTCTTATACCAAAAGAATATGAAGTTATAGATAATAGGGTTAAACACCCTGTTAACTTTCCCACACCTCTTGTAACTTTAAGGGATGATCAAAAAGATGTATATAACTTAGTGGAAGATAACTGTATAATAAACGCTAAACCTGGATGGGGAAAGACTTTTACGGGCTTATTTATAGCTGCAAAATTAGGTCAGAAAACCCTTATAGTTGTACATACAACAAACTTAAGAAATCAATGGGCTAAAGAAGTAGAAAAAGTGTTTGGTTTTAAAGCTGGAATAATAGGCGGAGGAAAATTTGATACTGATAGTCCTATAGTTATCGGCAATACTCAAAGTTTATACAATAAAATTCCCTTTATAAGTAAAGAATTCGGGACTCTTATACTAGACGAAATGCACCACATTCCAGCAGCAAGCTTTTCTAAATTATTAGATCAGAACCACGCAAGATATAAGATTGGATTATCTGGCACAGTTAAAAGAAAAGACGGGAGACATGTATATTTCAAAGATTATTTTAGTGAAGAAATACATAAACCTATTAATGATAATGTACTTACACCTGAAGTACATATACACCATCCAGGGTTCCAATTTCCTGATGGTGGAATGCCTTGGGCTAATAGAGTCAACGATTTAGAATACAATGAAGAATACCAACAGTATGTAGCTAGTTTAGCTACAATATATGCAAACAAAGGCCATAAAGTATTAGTAGTAGCCGCAAGAACTCAATTTTTAGTAAATGTAGCAAAATTAATAGGTGATAATGCTATTTGCATAACAGGAGAAACAGTTAAAGTAGAAGATAGGGAAGGACTTGAACAAAGACTATATGGAAATCGTATTAATGTTCTGGCGGGTGCTATATCTATATATAAAGAAGGAATATCTATAAATCCTCTTAGTTGTTTAATACAAGGCACGCCTATAAATAATGATCCTATGCTAGAACAACTAGCTGGCAGAATTAATAGGCCCCATAAAGAAAAAAATAAAACAATTATAGTAGATATTAATTTAAAAGGCAAAACCGCATCTAATCAAGCTAGAAACCGTTTTGCCTTCTATAGCAAACAGGGGTGGAAGATAACCACATACCAATAAAAAATGTTACTTGACAAAAAGATACAAGTTTGATATAATATGCATTCACGATTTAATTGGGGAAAGATATATAGAAAGGGTAATGGTAGGTTAACTGCTATTAATAATATATTTAATGAAATACTAATGGGGGAAGAAAGTTCTTTTAAATATAAAGGCCAAAGCTATTTAATAAATTTAGAGGGTCTATTTGAATATAAGATAAAGAAGAAAGTCCCCTTAAGAGAAATGATTGATTATATATACATAGCTTCTTTTAGAAGCTATGGTCTATATTTAGCTGCGGAAATAGTAACACTTCCTATAGCACATCAACCATTTGATTTAAAAAGATTACAAAAAAATCAACTATTAAAAACAACAGAAACTGACATTACGTTCAGGCTAGAAAAATAAGGAAATACCACAATGGCTTTAAAATTTACAGATACAAAAGGTTCAGCACAAAAAGACAAATTAGAAAACTATAAGTTCTTAGAGGGGCAGAACAGCGTTAGACTAGTGGGGGATATTGTCCCACGATATGTTTATTGGGTTGAAGGACAAAACGGTAAAAATTTACCTTTTGAATGTCTTTCTTATGATAGAAATGCAGAATCATTTACAAACCTTGAACAGGATCATGTTCAAGAGTTTTTTCCAGATAAACAGTGTACCTGGGCATATGCAGGTTTATGCATTGATAATGGGCAACTAAAAATTCTTAACCACAAGAAGAAGCTTTATCAGCAAATTCTTGTAGCTGCTCAAGACTTAGGCGACCCTACTGATCCAGATAATGGATGGGATATTGTATATGACAGAAAAAAGACTGGCCCTAATGCTTATAATGTAGAATATACGTTGCTTTCTTTGAAGTGCAAGCCTCGTCCTCTTACGGATGAAGAAAAAGAAGCAACCATAGATATGAAGTCTATGGATGAAATTCTAGCCCGTCCAACTCCTGATGCTCAGAAAGCTCTTCTAATGAAAATAACGGGAACAGAAACAGAAGAAATGGATGATTCTACTGAGGGAGAATTTGATGATGACAATGATAGCTTTTCTAAAAGTGAAAAGTTTTAATTGAAGATATTATTCACAGCAGATTGGCATATAAAACTGGGGCAGAAGAATGTCCCAGTTTCTTGGGCTAAAAATAGATATTATAATTTCTTTGATCAAATTTATAACTTAGAAAGCTTAGTAGACTTACATATTATTGGTGGAGATATTTTTGATCGTATGCCAAATTTGGATGAATTACAGTTGTATTATGATTTTATATCTCAAGTAAGCGTTGATACAATAATATATCCAGGAAATCATGAAGCTACTAAAAAGAATCATACTTTTTTAGATTTATTGATACGATCAAGTCAAAAAATAAATAAATTTATACAGATAATTACGGATTGCTATGAAACAGAAGAATTTAGTATTTTACCCTATAACGAGTTACATAAGAAAGGTGTATTTAGAAAGCTATCTAAGTCAAAACCCCTGTTCACGCATGTGCGAGGCGAGATTCCGCCACATGTACACCCAGAGATTGATTTAGATTCGTTCAAAGAGTTTCCGGTGGTTTTCGCAGGAGATTTACATGCCCACAACAATACGCAGCGTAATATAGTATACCCAGGCAGTCCTATGACTATTGATTTTCATAGAAAAGAAGTAAGTACTGGGTATCTGATTATAGATACTGAAGATTGGTCTTGGAATTGGAAGTCTTTCGACCTACCTCAGCTAATCAGGCAAACTATTTCTTCAGAAGATCAAATGGTGCCAACCGACTACAATCATACAATTTATGAATTAGAAGGGGATTTAACAGATTTGGCAAATGTAGTAAATTCAGAACTGCTTGATAAGAAAGTAGTAAAACGAAGTACAGAAGCTGCATTGATAATAGAAAACATGACTCTAGAGCAAGAACTTGAGGAATACTTGAGATATATTTTGGAATTAGATGAAGATAATATAATAGGGGCGATGAAAACATACAATGATTATACTTAAAAAGTTAGAGTGGAGCAACTGTTTTAGTTACGGCCCAGATAATAGTCTAAATCTTTGTAAATATAATGTAACCCAGCTATTAGGAACTAACGGCATGGGTAAAAGTTCTATACCATTAATCCTTGAGGAAATTTTATACAACAAAAATTCAAAAGGGTTTAAAAAGGCGGATATCTCTAATAGACATTTAAAAGATGGCTATTTCATAAATTTAGAATTTTCTATAGATGGACAAGAGTATATAATTGATGTAAAACGAAAAAACAATCTAAAAGTAAAGTTATATAAGGGTACAGAAGATATTAGTTCACATACGGCGACTAATACCTACAAAACTTTAGAAGCTTTGCTGGGGCTAGACTTTAAAACATTTAGTCAACTTGTACTTCAAAGTACCAGATCTAGTTTGCAATTTTTAACTGCCACAGATACTACAAGAAAGAAATTCTTGATAGACTTGTTTGGATTGATACGATATACGGAATTGTTTGAAATTTTTAAAGGGGCAGCTAAAGAAGCCTCTGGAGAATTAAAAATGATAGAGGGTGAAATAAATACAATTCAAACTTGGCTAAATCGTAACAATTCGAATAATGATACTATACTACCTAATATAGATATACCAAATTCTCCAGATAAAGAAGAGAAAGAGTTGCGTTCTCTACTAGTAGAAATTGAAAATATTTCTGAAAAAAATAAATTGATATCTCAAAATAATACATATCGACATTTATTAGAATCTATTGACATTACAGAGTTACAAAATAAGGATTTAAAAATAGAGAGTACTACTAAAGTAGAAGAAGCTTTATTTGAAGCTAAAGCAGGGCTTAAGATAGCTATAAGGGATATTCAAAGTAATATAGATGTTCCCGATTCTTGCAGAACTTGTGGACAAACTATTGATAATAGTCAAGCTTTGGAAATTTTGAAAAAAGCAGAGTTAGATAGGGATAACTATAGAATTATAATAGATGATCTAGACCCTGTTATTACTAGAATACGGGCCGAGAATTTAAATAAAAGGTATATGAGTAATAAAATTAGTGAGTGGGAAGATTTATATACTAAGATAAATCATGATATAGATGATAAGATTATATTAGCTAGTAATTTAGAGAGCAGATCTTCTGGATTACAAGATAAAATAAACAAAATAAATACAAGTATTAAATTGGCTTTATCAGAAAATACCATAATAGATAAAGCCAATTCTAGGGTCGTTTTGATAGAGGAGCAAATGATTGAATTTTTGCAAACATTAGAAATCTCTAAGGAAAAAATGCAATCTATTTTGAACTTATCAAATAATTTAGAAACTCTTAAAAAGTCTTTTTCCACAAATGGTCTAGTAGCATATAAGATAGAAAATCTAGTAAAAGATTTGGAATCTTTGACAAATGAATATCTAGCTGACTTATCCGATGGTAAATTTGCTATAGAATTCGTAATTTCTAAAGATAAACTTAATGTAGAAATTACTGACGACGCTAGGACAGTTGAGGTAACTGCGCTATCTTCTGGGGAGCTGGCAAGAGTTAATACAGCCACCCTTCTAGCCATAAGAAAGTTAATGAGTAGTATATCTAAGTCCAAAATTAATGTATTATTTTTGGACGAAGTTATAAGTGTTTTAGATGAAGAAGGAAAAGAGAAACTAGTAGAGGTGTTACTAAAGGAACAGGAGCTTAATACGTTCTTAGTGTCTCATGGATGGGCACATCCTTTATTAGATAAAATTGAAGTAGTAAAGGAAAATAAAATATCGAGGTTAGAATGAGTGAAATAGGTATGAAATTTGATGATGATAAACCACGGATGGATTTACTTCCCCCTCTTAGTATGATAGAAGTGGCTAAAGTTCTAAAGCATGGTGCCGATAAGTACGAAGCAGAAAATTGGAGATTAGTTACGAATCCCAAAGCTAGATATTTAGCTGCAGGTCTTAGACATATATTTGCCCACATGTGTGGGGAATACTATGACGATGACAGCGGTCTACCTCATTTAGCACATGCAATTTGTGGTTTTATGTTTATGCTAGAACTAGACCTGTTGGAGGACACATAGGATGTCTAATCCAGGTTCATACAACATCTAGGAGCAAAAGTGGGATGAAGAGTATGCTGAAAAAGAAGAAGTCATTGTGACTACTAATGAGCTAGAATTACTTAGATTATTAGATAGAAATGTGGAACTAGGAAAGCGTATAGCTTTGCGAAATGGTACACAAGAGCTTTTGGTTATATTTGAAAATATCCAAGATCTAACGGAGTTATTAATTAAAAAAAATGGTAGATCAAAGAACTAAAGGTGCACGAGGCGAGTACTTAGTACGGGACTTACTAAGGGATAAAACAGGATATCAGTTTGAAAGAGTGCCTGCTTCAGGAGCTTTGGCTTACTTAAAGGGGGATTTATTTATACCTCCAAGTGATAGTTGTAAATTTTGTATTGAGGTGAAAAATTATCAAGATTCCGCTTTTAATGATAAGATTTTAACCAATAAGTCTAATAATTTTGTACTTTGGTGGAATAAAATACAGCAACAAGCACCTACAAACAATAAAGATCCTTTATTGTTTTTTAAATATAATAGGTCTGCTATATTTGTAGCTACCGATATAGAACCTCTTATATTAGATAACTATATATATATAGGGAAGCTAAATTGCTGGGTTATGAAAGCTGAAGAATGGCTAGATAACGAAGAAATAAATTGGGAAAAATAATGAGTTTAACATTTGCAAAAGAAATAGAAAATATTAATGGGGTTCTAATAGTGGACGCTATGAATTTGGGTTTCAGGTGGAAACATAGCGGAGAAAGTGTATTCGCCGAGGAGTATTATAATACAGTTATATCTTTCGCAGCTAGCTATAAATGTAGTCACATTATAATTGCGGCGGACCATAGAAGCAGCTCATACCGAGAAAAACTTTTTCCAGAGTATAAAGCCAATAGGAAGCTTCTAAGAGAGACGCAAACTGATGAAGATAGGGACGCTTTCTTAGTATTTATTCAAGAGTATGAAAGAACCTTAAAGTATTTAGAAGAACAGGGTTTATGTGTTTTAAGATATGATTATACTGAGGCTGATGATATAGCTGCATATTTATGCTCTATTATTCCGGATAGGAATAAATGGCTAATTAGTTCGGATAGAGATTGGGACCTTCTAATAGATGAAAATACTAATAGATTTTCATATGTAAATAGAAAGGAAACCACTTTGGCTACTTGGTATGATGACCCAAAAAATCACCCAGTTAGTCCCGAACTATATTTAACTCTAAAATGTTTAGATGGGGATAAGGGCGATAATATACCGGGCATTGATCAAATTGGTCCAAAAAGAGCTACTGCACTTATAGAGCAGTATGGAGATATATTCGATATTTACAATGCACTTCCAATATCTAGTAAGTATAAATATATTCAGAATCTGAATGCTAGTGCTGAGCAATTGTTATTGAACGTAGAATTAATGGATCTTGTAAGTTTTTGTAGAGAGGCAATAGGTATAGAAGCTTGTGATGATATAGATAAAATAGTTGGGGAATATTTGCTATGATTGGAAATTTTGAGGTAAAAGGCTCTACTGGACATAATTGTATTTTATGTGACACATGCGAGAATATAGTAGCCCCTTTAATTCAATACAAAGATTTAAGGACTGGAAAAATATTAGATATTAGAGCTGCAGCTAATATCTCTGAAAATTGGATGTATGTAATGAATAGGGACATTTGTCCCGATTGCCAAAAGGGGCCAACAGAAATTGAGGAAAACAATGGATAATTATCAAAAATTTATTGCTCTATCAAGGTATGCTAGACATATTGATGGGGAAAATAGAAGAGAAACATGGGATGAAAGTGTAAGTCGTTATACCGATTATATGTATAAACAAGCAAAGAGTAAAGGTAATTATAAAATTGATCCCCAAGAATGGTCTGAAATTCATTCTATGATTATAGGGCTGGAGGTTATGCCTTCTATGAGAGCTATGATGAGTGCTGGACCTGCTCTGAATAGAGATAATGTAGCTGGATATAATTGTGCATACTGTGTAATAGACCATCCTAGTGCGTTTGACGAGATTATGTATATATTAATGTGCGGTACGGGTGTTGGTTTTTCTGTTGAAAGACAGTATGTATCAAAACTGCCTTCTGTAGCCGATAAATTTCATCCCACAGAAACGACCATTAAAGTTAATGATTCAAAGCTAGGCTGGGCAAATGCCTTCAGAGAGCTGGTATCCATGCTGTATAATGGGCGTATTCCTAAATGGGATATTAGTGATGTAAGACCAGCAGGAGCTAGACTTAGGACTTTTGGGGGGAGAGCTAGTGGACCTGGGCCTTTGGTGGAACTATTTAATTTCACTACGACATTATTTAAGAAAGCTAAAGGTAGACCATTAAATTCACTAGAATGTCACGATCTAGTATGTAAGATTGGGCAAGTAGTAGTAGTTGGGGGTGTTCGTCGCTCTGCTATGATATCTCTTTCTAATTTAACTGATGATCGAATGCGTAGAGCTAAAAACGGTTCTTGGTACCAAACGGAGCCACAAAGATCGTTAAGTAATAATTCTGTCTGTTATACAGAAAAGCCTGATTTTGAAGCCTTTATGAAAGAAATGGTAAATCTCTTTGAAAGTAGGTCCGGAGAGAGAGGGATATTTTATAGAGGTGCAGCTCAAGCCCAAGCAGGTAAAAGTGGACGCAGAAATCCGGATATTGATTTCGGTACCAATCCATGTAGCGAGATTATTCTTCGCCCAGATCAATTTTGCAACCTTACCGAAGTAGTAGTTAGAGAAGGAGACACATTATCTACACTAAGATATAAAGTGAGGGCCGCCACTATCCTAGGAACAATACAGAGTACATTAACAGACTTTAGGTATTTAAGGGATATATGGAAAAAGAATACAGAAGAAGAAAGACTGCTAGGGGTATCTCTAACAGGGATTATGGATCACCCAGTTCTTAGTGGGTTAAATTATAGAGATTATGAGAATGATGAGATTAAGGATTGGCTAAATGACCTAAGAGATGAGGCTATTAGTACTAATGCAGAATGGGCAGCTAGACTAGGAATTTCTGCCTCTGTTGCTATAACTTGCGTTAAACCCTCAGGGACGGTTAGCCAACTAGTTGATAGTTCTAGTGGAATACACCCAAGATTTAGTGATTTTTATATTAGAACAGTAAGAGGGGATATAAAAGACCCATTAAGTCAGTTTATGATTGAAAACGGAGTCCCAAATGAAGTCGACGTAATGAACCCTACAAATGTAGTCTTTAGCTTCCCTAAGACCGCGCCCATGAACTCCATAAAGAACGAAGAGATGTGTGCTTTGGAACAATTAGAACTTTGGAAAATTTACTCTGAGAATTGGTGCGAACATAAACCCTCACAAACTGTATACTATACTCCGGATGAGTTTTTTGATATATGTAGTTGGGTATGGAATAACTTTGAGATATGCAGTGGAATATCATTCTTACCTTTAGACGATCATATATATCAACAGGCCCCTTATCAAAAAATAGACGGGGACGAGTATGATAATATATTACGAGTGAATGGTAAAGTTCCGTGGGAGGAATTTAATGAACTAGAAGACGGTACGCTAGGTAGCCAAACATTTGCTTGTATGGGGGAGGATTGCGAGCAAGTCGATATCTAAAAGTAAACCCCCTTAATTGGGGGTTTTTATTTTGTATATAACGATTTTACCTTAACAAATAAGTTTTGACTTAATTTAATATTTTCTAAAAAAGGCCACACTTTGGAAACTATTTTTTCAGAAGATACTATAATTCCTCTAGTACAAGTATAGTGCCCACCTTCATCAGCTATTCCAGAGACATTAAGAGACATTCCAGTAGTTACACCTAAACCAATTAATATTTCTGCTGCTCCAGAAGTCGCTAAAGAAATATTAGTTGTAGCTTCCACTTATTTCCCACCCCCTATAGGATTATTGGGGGTGGTGAATCTATTATTAGGTTTTACAAACCTTTCGTAATTTTCCTCTACGGTACTCAGATCTGCTATATGCGACATATTACTTGAAAAATCACCTGCTGTTAATTTAGCCTGCTTACCCCTAAACATAAGCCATTCACCCATTTTCAATGCCTGTTCATATGTTAACCCAATTTCTGTAGAACCTATCTGTAGCACTACTCTGTCAATTTCTTGTCGTACTTCAATAACCGTTCCTTTGGCTACTCTAGTCATTATTTTTCCTTATGATACTGTTATTTGAAGAGAGCTTGCGGCGAATTCAGGTGTTATACCATTGTTAATTACAAGGTTTGAAGTCAAAGAACCATATATTCTTAAACTGTCTGCTGTAGATCCACTGGCTGCATAGCCTATGCCAAAATCAGTCATTGTGAAAGGGCCATTAGTAGATGCACCAAACGTAATAGCATTAATATTGGCTACCTGCGTTGGAGTTGTCCCTGAAATGGCCCATTGTGCACTAGACCTAGCAACAGCTTTCCTGGCATATCCTGCATAAGAGGTCTCACTTGTATTTTGATTATTACTGACATCGCTCAAAGCTGCAGTATGTAAACTAATATAGTGAGAACCAGCGGTGGTAGAAGAAATTATTCCAGTGCTATCACCCATGTTGGATATATTCACATTTTGGAATAAAAGTTTTAGTATCTCATCTTCGAAATTATTTGTTGCAGGCATCTTACCAGCTCCTATGTATTGGTTTATTAAACCAATTCTTTTACTAAACTAACGATTTAGTTGATATTATTTTAAAGTATACAGAATCTCTATCAGGATGAATTAATTGTGTTTTACTATTATCTGTATTTACAGATGCTAGTTCAACTAAATAATCTCCTGCCGCTATAATCTCGTTTTTAAAGTCAAAAATGAGAGTTCCAGATACTGGAAAAAGCACTGTATTTTCTTTTCCAGAAGTATTTGTACTTATTTGTACATCTACATTTTCTTTATCTATAGCTATTAAGTCTAATACCATAAAAGATACTAAACCCCAAGATGTTAAAATCCCATCAGTCTGATGAGATAAAGTATTGGTATTAGCTCTATTTGAAAAATTTAAGTTCATTTTGATCCTAATTAATATTAATTATACATGGCAACTATTTGGAAGTCAAGTATTATTTTTTTTAGCGCTTTAATATTTAAGATCTATTGGAGATATTTACTTTCCCACCATAAACCCTTATTTTATTATTGTGTTCTAACATATAATTACCCAGATCCAGGCCTCTGGCTCTAGTTTCCACTAATATCTGGCTAATAGATTTGGATGCGCCAGTTCCTTTTAAAGTACCCACCGAAGTAATAGTTATTGGAGCAATACTTTCTAGTGTACCTATTGCTCTTCCAATACCAGTAACAGCAATAGTAATATTAGCAGTAGAATTTAGTATACCTATTGCTGTTCCTGTGGTTGTTCCAAATCCAAATTCTAGGGATGTATTTGTTAATGCAGATATAGTACCAGAGATAGTAGCATCAGCACCAACAGCTATATTAGTTAAAGACGCTATAGTACCAATGGCCGATGCAGTAGATAAATCACCAACAGCTATATTAGTGGTTATACCACTAAGAGAAAGCTTAGCGTCTGAACTAGTACCAAAGGTTATTGAAGATGAAGCTACTAAATCGCCTTCTCCAAATAATAGAGCTGAAAAGCCCATATTTAGAGAAGATGTAGCTGCTATA
>Ga0066606_10000227_pt1 | contig 33486 bp, 33 predicted proteins | sample SaaInlV_DNA_100m_FD_60386 | JGI IMG/M metagenome (GOLD analysis project Ga0066606, IMG submission 60386) | Marine microbial communities from expanding oxygen minimum zones in the Saanich Inlet - SI075_LV_DNA_100m | ecosystem: Environmental > Aquatic > Marine > Unclassified | place: British... | reverse complement strand
CCTCAAAGCGTAACCGCTCTCCATATTGTGCTTTTTCTAAGCCATATATCCGCACGATTCCATCTTGCAAGCTTATTACTGTGCCCTCATTTAGCTCTTTTGCCTGCCCTTGAAAGCCGGCAATGCGTTCCTTGATCAGCTCACTAATTTCTGAAGGCTTTAATGGTGCTTCAGTTTTCATTAATTATATCCTCTTTTTAAATCTATATGGCCACGCAAAGATCTTGCCCCATTTTCTCTAACTGCCCAACTAAAGAACAGTCTATAACTGACTGCTTGGTTCTCACAATAACTCCAGCCATTAATGTTTCATCTGTTGAATATGTTGACTCTATTTTTAGATTGAAAAGTTTGTGCATCATGCTATCAAATTCTTTCTTCCCAGAGGCGGAAAATGTAAATGCAGAAATCACATCAACAGCAATTATCCCATCCTCAGTACGCCGGTAATCAACAAACAGCTCATGAATTTGCTTCATTAGCCTTATCCGAGAAACATTTGCCAAAATACGTATAAAACCTACTGTTTCTTGAGACAAAATGTCACCAAAGCACCTCTCAAATACTTGAGCCTTTTCTTCGGGGGGCAACAAATAGTTATCAATAAAATCAACCACCTTCTCTTGCTCTAACATTTTGCTCAGCAACAATAACTCTTGCTGTATTTTTACAACCTTTTGACCCTTTTGAGCTACAGCAAAAATTGCTTTGGCATAAGGCCTGGCAATCGTTATCTTTTCTGTCATTACCCAGCAACCCCTATTGCAATTTTCCCGTCAAGTCCTTAAGCATCTTATTGTGATCTGATTGTTTGATTTCGCGAGAAAGTAACTGTTTTGCCCCCTCAACAACCAAAAGTGCTAACTCCTGCTGCAATGCGACCCTGGCTTGCTGTAAAGATTTTGTCAGCTGCTCTTGCCCCATCGCCACTATTTTATCTTTTTCTTTCTCCGCCACAAGCCGAGCCTCTTCAATAATTTCTGACGCAGTTTTATGAGCGTTAGACAAGAGTTCATGACTTTGACGACGAATCTCCTTCATTTTTTCGTCAATTTGCTTCTCTGCCTCAACGAGAGCCATTGTTCCCTTTTCAGCTGCAGCTAGCCCATCGGAAATTTTTTTCCGTCGCTCATCTAAAACCACAGCCAAAACAGGCCAAACAAATCTCATCGTAAACCAAATGAATATGGCAAACGTTATCATTTGCCCTAGCATTGTGCGGTTTAACTCCACGTTATCTCCCTAACTATGCAGCATTCGGTAAATATTCAACAAGTGTTTTCATGAACGGGTTGGCAAAAGTGAAAAATAAAGCTATACCAACACCAATCATGGAAACAGCATCTAATAATCCAGCAATTACAAACATGTTTACCCTGAGCTGAGGAATCATTTCTGGCTGCCTAGCCGCACCCTCTAAAAACTTACCACCCATTATCGCAAACCCAAGGGCTGTACCAATGGCCCCAACGCCAATTAAGAACGCCACCGCCAACATTGTTGTATTTTGTAGACTTGCTACAACCTGTGCAACCTCTATAGAGCTCTGCATATCTTCCTCCTTACCATAAAAACTAATGTGAATCTTCAGCCATACTTAAATACACAATGGAGAGCATCATAAAAACAAATGCCTGTATTGTGATCACTAAAATATGGAATATTGCCCATGGGGCTCCAAGCAACCATTGCGTTGGCCACGGCAAAAGTGCTATCAAAATAAATATCAACTCACCAGCATATATATTACCAAACAATCTTAAACCCAAAGATAAAGGCTTTGCTAGCTCTTCAACTATTTTCAAGAATATATTAATTGGAAACAACCATGGACCAAATGGGGCACAAAAAATTTCCTTGGTAAACCCCCTAACTCCTTTAGCCTTAAGATTGAAAACAATTACCAACAAGAAAACAGTTAGCGACATTCCTAGGGTGAGATTAGGATCGGCTGTCGGCACCAACTTGAACTCACCAATCGCATGCAAGCCAAGATGAGACCCTAGCCACGCTAGGGTATCCACTGGCAACAAATCCATGAAGTTCATTAAAAAGACCCATACAAAAATAGTTAATGATAGGGGACCAACTAGTTTGCTTTTGCCATGGTAGGTTTCACAAACCAAGCCATCAACAAACTCTAGCATCATTTCAACAAAATTTTGTAAAGGTCCAGGTACCCCAGCAGTAGATCTGCGTGCAGAAAAATAAAAAACGCCAAGAAAAGCAATGCCTAAAACCCATGAGACCGCAAAGGTATCAACATTCAGCCCCCCAGAGACAAAGTGTGATAAATGATGCTGAATGTAATCTGATGAGCTATTGCTTTCACTCATGAGCAAACTCCATTTTGTTTAACTGACAGACCCAAGGCCCAAAATGATATTTGTGTAACGATTAGCGCCACAAAAAACCAGAGAGGAACCAAGGGAAGCTTAATTATGAAAATTGTACACAGTATAGAAAAAATTATGAGCTTAACAAGCTCGGCTAGATAAAAACGTTTAAGAAGATTCTTTGGATTTTTGCTCTTGGAGCTAAAGGATATTCGATAAAACATCCACTGGGGAATAGATATCGTTGCGATACCGGCAACAAGGCTTAAACCCTTGCCACTTTGTGAAAAAGATAGCAGCCCCAACAACACAATACAGGCCGCAGCCAATATAGAGACAAATGGGAAGACCCTTTCCCCGCTCAAATTTCAAACTCCTTTATAAATCACCCTGACTAGTATACAGAACCATTGCAGTTTTGTTAACCGCCCACCACGTAGCCAGCCAACCCCTTACTTTATATGTCCAAGGATACCTTCAAGCTCATCTAGGCTTGAGTATTTTATTTCAATTTTACCTCGACCTTTATTGTTGTGATTAATGCTTACTTTGGCCCCCAGGCTCTCTGACAAAGATATTTGTAATCTTCTAATGTCAGGATCCACTGGGCGTGGAGCTGTTGTTGTACCGGTGACTCCATCCTTGGCAATGTTGGCCACCAACACCTCAGTCTCCCTAACACTCAACTGCTTGTTTACAACGACCTGAGCTGCATCAATCTGCTGGGGGCCTGTCACGGCCAAAAGAACTTTAGCATGCCCCAAATCTAGCTCTCCACGCTCAAGCATCATTTTAACTTCTGGTCGTAGATTCAAGATCCGCAATAAATTTGTAACAACAACCCTTGATTTGCCGACAAGCTGTGCCGCCTGCTGGTGTGAAAGCTCAAAGTCTTTGCATAATCGCTCCAGAGCTTTTGCCTCTTCTAGTGCGTTGAGGTCTTCTCTTTGAATATTCTCAATAATACCAATAGCTAGGGCATCTTTATCTGAGACGTCCTTAATAACAACAGGAACTTCCTTCAAACCAGCCTTTTGTGCTGCCCGCCAACGTCTCTCGCCAGCCAAAATTTCATAAAGCCCCTGCTTTAACTCTCTTACAATTATTGGCTGTAAAATCCCCTGCTGCTTAATTGATTCAGCTAATGATTCCAACTCCTCTTCTGGGATATTTCGTCTCGGCTGAAACCGTCCAGGACGCAACTGACTGATTAATCTTCGCCCGCCATCAGATGCTACTTTTTTTGGCACATCTAAATCAACGGCGCCAAGCTCCGGGCTCTTTTTCACAAACGAACGCCCCGCTACCTTAGATTCCTCTGTAGCTTCTTTCAAAGTATTGCCAGTCAAAAGGGACTCTAGCCCCTTACTTAAACCTCTTCGCTTTCCAGCCATAGCCGTGTCATCCCTATAATTTTACGCAACAAACTCGGCTGTTGCTTCCAAACTTGGAGCGGCTTTCGCCTTCAATGCAATCGTTTTATGTTTACGAACTAATTCTCCCGCAACGGCTAAATAAGCACCTGCTCCCTTAGAGCCTCGATCATAAATTAAAATGGGAACGCCATGACTTGGGGCCTCTGCAAGGCGAACATTTCTCGGGATCGGCGTCTTAAAAACCTTTCCAACAAAATGTTCTTTTAGCTGTGCTGCAACATCTAGTGCCAGGCGATTGCGAGGGTCATACATTGTTAACAGGATGCCCTCAAGATATAGATCTTTATTAACTGAGTTCTGAATCTGTTCCATAGTACCAAGCAACGCTGTAAGCCCCTCAAGAGCATAGTATTCACATTGCATTGGAATAATCACTGACGTTGATGCGACCATGGCATTTACGGTCAACATATTCAGGGAGGGCGGACAATCAAGCAAAATAAAATCGTACTCAGAAGCAATCCCAGATATTGCCGACTTAAGAATTTCATGAGCATTCTTAGAATCACTCCGAGCTAAGCTCACTTCCGCCTCGGTTAAATCTCCATTTGCAGGCAAAACATCATAGTTAGCCGCCGTTGGGCCAACTATAGACTCTTTCATTGTATTGCTACCCAGCAACACTTCGTTAACTGTAGGGTGCGCAAGAATCTTATCTACGCCACTGCCCATGGTAGCATTTCCCTGTGGATCTAGATCTATTAGCAAGACCCTCTTCTTTGCAAACGCAAGTCCTGCCGCAATGTTTACACAACTTGTTGTTTTGCCAACACCGCCCTTTTGGTTTGCAAAAGCAAAAACCTTACAACCCACAAAACTCTCCTAGTTACTTAACCTATAAAAACCAAGCTCCGCTGATCTCCAGAACCTGGAAGCTGTAACCTCTGAATATTGACAACCTTGCGCTCCCCTGGCAACAGACTTTCTTCCTGCTCAGTAAAAGCTCCCTTCATTGCCAACCAAAGGCCTTCTTTAGCAACCAAGTGTTGCGTGGTTTTACAAAAAGTGTCAATACTTGCAAACGCCCTGGATGTAATGATATCAAAGCCTACACTATCCTGGTACAGCTCAACCCTTGCATGAACCACGTTAATATTTTTTAATTGTAACGTTGTTGCTGCGTGTTGTACAAAATGAATTTTTTTTTGCTGGCTATCTAACAACGTAATGTTGGCATGTGGACACATTAGTGCGACAACAAGACCAGGGAGCCCGGCACCAGTTCCAACATCAATAACCCTAGAGCCATCAGGAATATGCGGGACAATACTAAGCGAATCGACAATATGCTTTAAGATCGCATCCCTGGGATCTTCTATTGCAGTAAGATTGAACTTTTTGTTCCAGCGGATCAGCTCCGTTATATACAAAATCAGCTGTTGGGCTTGCTTTTCATTAATCACCACCCCAAGCTCAAGGCCCCACTCAGATAGTTGCAACCCTAGTTCATGCTGGTTCATTTATTTTAGCCTCCCGCTGCAATCTCTTTATCGACACAGCCAAAAGGGATATTGCGGCCGGAGTTACCCCTGCAATACGAGAAGCAGCACCAAGCCTCGTCGGGGCGTGCCGGCTCAGTTTTTCAACGACCTCATTTGACAACCCTGAAATAGCTGAATAATCAAAATTTAACGGAATTTCCATAAACTCCTGACTCTTTAATTTTTCAATTTCTTCTTGCTGTCGCTTCAAATAACCTTCGTATTTTACATTTATTTCAACCTGGCGCACAACGTCATCGCCCATGTTAAGGAATTTATCTTTGCCTATAGCCCTGATGTCCACAAAACTAATCTCTGGTCGCTTCAATATCTCTTTAGCCCAATATTCTCGGAGCATTTTAACCCCGGTCTTATTTTCTATATACAGGGCCCCTGGTGTACCTGGCTGTACAATGATCTTTGCAAGAGCCGCACTTACCTCGTCTATACGCGCCAACTTCTCCTGGAACATTTTCTTTTTTGCGTGAGGCACAACCCCAAGCTCATAGCCAAGCATCGTTAACCTCTGATCGGCGTTATCTTCTCGCAAAGCAAGACGATACTCCGCTCTTGAAGTAAACATACGATAGGGCTCACTTGTCCCCAACGTAATAAGATCATCCACCAAAACACCTATATATGCCTGAGAACGCAATGGCTGCCACTGTCCTCTGCCGTTGGCGCGCCTAGCAGCGTTTATCCCGGCTAAAAGACCCTGTGCAGCAGCCTCCTCATAACCCGTTGTCCCATTTATTTGCCCAGCCAGAAATAACCCTGATATATATTTTGTTTCCAAGGTCGGAAGCAAAGATCTGGGGTCAATATAATCATATTCGATAGCATACCCAGCCCTTGTTATTTTTGCTTCCTCAAGACCAATAATGCTTCGTATAAACTTAACTTGAACTTCATATGGCAAGCTTGTCGACAGCCCATTAGGATAAAACTCATTGGTCATCAACCCCTCAGGTTCAAGAAATATTTGATGCTGTTCTCGATGAGCAAATTTAACTATTTTATCTTCAATTGAAGGGCAGTACCTTGGCCCAACCCCCTCAATATTTCCACTATACATTGCTGAACGATGGATGTTTTCTTCAATTATTTTTTTTGTTAACCCAGTAGTTTTGGTTAAAAAACAGTGCTTTTGTTCAAGATTCTGCAACCCTTGGTCCCAAAAAGAAAAACCAGGCATGGGCACATCCCCAGCTTGAGCTTCCAGTTTAGCAAAATTTATACTGGTTCCCGCAAGCCTAGGTGGAGTGCCAGTTTTTAGGCGTCCAACAGCAAATGGCAGTGCACGAATTCTTTTGGCCAGTGCATTTGATGGCGCATCGCCAGCACGACCACCCTGAGATTTAAAATCACCTACATGAATAACACCGCCAAGAAAGGTTCCGGTTGTAAGCACAACAGAATTGGCATATATCTTCAAATTCATATGAGTCACAACGCCAAGAACTCGCTCCCCCTCAACAATAAGATCCTCGACCCCCTGCTGAAATACATCAAGGTTTTCCTGGTTTTCTACCTCCATGCGAATATTAGACTTGTAGTGCACTCGATCAGCTTGAGCCCTCGTTGCCTGAACAGCTGGACCTTTCGAGCTATTCAGTGTCCGAAAATGGATCCCACTTTTATCTGCAGCGGAGCCCATGACCCCACCCAAAGCATCTACCTCTTTCACTAAGTGCCCCTTGCCAATACCGCCAATGGCAGGATTGCAAGACATTTGGCCAATCGTGTCTATGTTGTGAGTAATAAGCAACGTTTGCGCGCCCCCTCGAGCCGCAGCCAAAGCTGCCTCGGTTCCAGCATGTCCGCCGCCGACAACAATCACATCGAAAGTCTGTTTATCTTGAGTCATCGTTTATTTGCCTATACAAAAGTTTGCAAAAATATCGCCCAACAAATTATCTGAAGAATATTTTCCTGTAATTTCATTCAATGCCATCTGAGCCAATTTCAACTCTTCAGCACAAAGCTCTTCAACCATTACGTTTTTTTGTGCTTGCTGTAAATGACTCAAGGTAAGCTCTAAAGCATCAACATGCCTGGTTCTTGCAGTAAATGTGTTCTCCGCTGATTCTTGTTGCACCAAGACCGTTCGCCGTAACGACATAACAAAATCTTTAACGCCAACTCCCGTTAATGCTGATAAATACACAGTTTCCATATTGTTTATCTTGGTTTTGCAAATTTCAGGCATTAGGTCCACTTTGTTTACTACTACGATAACCTTGCTATTCGCTAATGAAATTTTATTGCCCTCTAGAAATTTCTGCATGTCGGTCTCAAGACTTGAGCTAACAGGTAAGACAACCACCACGAGCTGTGCCTTTGTTATCTCCCCTCGCGCCTTCTTAATTCCTATTTGTTCCACCTCATCGCCAGCAAGACGAATTCCTGCAGTATCACTTAAATTCAACGAGATCTCTTCAAGAGTAATGTTCTCTCGAACTAAATCTCTTGTAGTTCCGGCAACACTAGAAACAATCGCCGTCTCGGCCATCGTAAGGCAGTTGAAAAAACTAGACTTTCCTGCATTTGGCGGACCAACAATTGCAGTTTTAATGCCCTGAGATAAAACACATCCATTTTTTGCTTCAGCAAGTGTTAGCTCAACATTTTCATTCAGACTTAAAATAGACCTTTCTATATATGCCCTAGTTTCATGCCCAATATCTTCTTCAGAAAAATCAAGAGAGGCCTCAAGATATACCCGCGTATGCACAAGGCCATCTAATATCTCAGCAACCCTGGAAGAAAACACTCCCTGCAAAGAATTTACTGCGGCTTTTGCTGCTGATTCTGACTGCGCATGGATTAAATCTAAAACTGCCTCAGCCTGAACTAAATCTATTTTTTCATTTAAAAAGGCTCGCTTACTAAACTCACCTGGATTTGCCATTCGAGCACCATAGACAGCAAGAATCTTTACAATTTTTTCTAATACAACAGGGCTACCATGCGCCTGCAATTCAACAACATCCTCACCTGTAAAGGAATTTGGTCCAGGAAAAAAAATCACTACCGCCTCATCTACGACCTCACCATCAAGATCAAATATCTTGGAAAAGTGAGCGTAACGGGGCTTCAATTGTGTTTTTTTTGTAATTTTTAATGCACAGCGATATGCACTATCTCCAGACAAGCGAATAATTCCCACCCCGGCATATCCACCCGGGGTAGCAATTGCAGCTATAGTGTCTTTTCCACTATTTTGCCTTACTGAGGGCCTTTTTATCTTTTGTTTTACGAGGCTTTCCATTTTCTTTTTCTATTGTTTTAGTGATATAAAGTTGTTGTGCAATTGAAAGCAAGTTATTTGCCACCCAATATAGAACCAAGCCTGCAGGGAACTGCAGAAACAAAAAGGTGAAAATCACTGGCATCAACATCATTACTTTTGCCTGCATAGGATCTGGCGGCGCAGGGCTCAGTCTTTGCTGTAAAAACATTGAAGCCCCCATCAATAATGGCAGCACATAAAAGGGATCTTTTACTGACAAATCATGGATCCAAAGATAAAGTGGCGCTTGTCGTAACTCAACACTTTCGATCAACACCCAATAAAGTGCAATAAACACAGGTATTTGAATTAGCATTGGAAGGCAGCCCCCAAGAGGGTTAACTTTTTCATCTTTATATAATTGCATCATCGCCTGCCCTAAGGCCTGCTTATCTTCCCCGTGGCGCTCTTTCAGCGACTCCATCTGAGGCTGCAATATTTTCATTTTCGCCATAGAGCGATAACTTGTAGCTGAAAGCTTATAAAATATTAATTTGATCAGCATGGTGGTGCCAATAATTGCAATCCCCCAGTTTCCGACGATCCCATATATACATTTTAGAATTAAAAATATTGGCCAAGCTAAAGGCCAAAAAATCCCATAATCCAACGTTTTTTGCAATCCTGGAGACAGAGCTTTTAAATCTTCAGCCACCTCCGGTCCAGCATAAAAAGTTGTTGATACAGTTTCAGTTTCGCCTGGCAAAACTTCAATGGATTCATCCAAAAATCTTAGAGCATGTAGATCCTGATCATCGATCTTAGTCTTTAATATTTCACTACTATAGTCATGCGCCTTCGCATGTGCTGGCACCCAGGCACCAATGAAGTATTGCTGAACAAAAGCCAGCCATCCTCCGTCCATGTGATAATCATATTTTTTATCACCAAATTCATCAAAATCAATTTTCTGATAGCTCTCACTACTTACTGGTGTTTTAATGACGCCGCCACTAAAAACTTTAATTCCCATGCCGCCGACACTTTTTGCATCACGGGCTAACATTTTCAGTCGACCAAAAGGCAGTGCTGTATATTTTTCGCCCCCATGATTGTTGACAATCAAATCAACCTCAAACGAATAGTTGTCCCTGGTAAAAGTAAAGACCTTTTTTACTTCAACTCCCGTTGCCGTAGTAAAGACTCCCTCAACAACAAGCTTGTCATCATCTCCAAGCTGATAGTCATTACGAGCAAAAGTAAACATACCTCGACCAGCAGATTTAGAATCAGGCCCCAGCTCATTAAGCAAACCTCTCTGAGCAATAAAGTAGTTTTCTTTGCTTTGGCTTAGCAGCATAACGCCTACATCCGCCCCCAAAGTTTGTGGGTATTTAACAAGTTCTACTGAAACAATATCTCCGAGCTCAGAAATCTCTATATTGAACAAATCTGTGTGCGCAATAATGTTGTTTGATTTTAAGTTTTCCTGTGTATTCGCTGCCGATGCAACGTCCGCAACCAAGACCTCTTGAACATAGGAAACCGCATCAGGAATTCCTTGCAAATCTTCCCCTAATTGCGATTGTGGGTGTAGCGCCTTAGCTACCTCCTGCTCCTCTTGATATTTATCCATATTCCACTGGCTATACAGACTCATACCCAACATCAAGACAATTAGCCAGGCCAAAGTTCTTGGATTTATATTATTAAACATACGATTATTAATCCTTAGTACAACAGGTCCCCGGAGCACCAGGGACTAAATCTAAACCATATTTTTTACTGAAGGGGTGACACCGCAACAGTCTTTTCATAACCAGGTAACCTCCGGAAAACACACCGAACCTGGTTATAGCCTCGTGAGCATAAGCAGAACAACTAGGATAATAACGACACCTAGGGAGAAGAATAGATCTGCTAATCAGTTGATATCCAGCTACAAGTAGCAGAACTAACTGTTGCAGGCATGTTTTAACTTTCTCCACAACTCACTCAGCTCATTTAACTCATTGCAAGGTTTACGATAAACCCGCACTACAATATCAAACCCTACTATCTGCTTGGAAGCAAATATCCTAAAGGTTTCTCTTACTTTTCTTTTTATTGCATTACGGGCAACTGACTTGGGAATGATTTTTTTAGACACACACATCCCTAAGCGAGATCGCCCCTTGGTGTTTTTATTTGCAGACACAACAAAGCCCCGAGTTTTCACTCGAAGGTTACTTCGAAGTACTGCTCGAAATACGCTCTTTTCATTAATGATTAGAGCTTTGGAAAAGGTGTTCTCTTCCACGAAAACCCCCTTGCCTAAAAGCACAAAGCTTACTTGCTAAGCTGTTTGCGGCCTTTTCTACGTCGTGCGTTAATAATGTTTCGACCAGAGCTAGTTTTCATTCTTACTCTAAAGCCATGTGTTTTCTTTGCTTTACGATTATTAGGTTGAAATGTTCTTTTCATGATTTCTCCAGAAAATTTTTCACTGTCATCTCAAGTGAGGACAATGACTTTAGAGGAGCCAAGGTTATTTGTCAAGGATAAAGAAAAAATATTTTTATGTTTTTTATTATGTTTATTACCTAGCCGTAAGTCTGTGGATAAAATGGAAAACCTTAAAAATAACCGGGACTTAACAAAAAAAAAGTAAGACGTAAGCCCATTTAATGTCTAGTGATTAAGCTGTGGATAAAAAGACAAGCTTTGTTGCCTGTGGATAACTCGCCTCTTTTTGCACAGGATGTTCCACATACTATGCACTTGTTTGTAATGAGCCCTTCTTTTGGGTTTGAACGTTATGTTATCAAAATAATATAAAGACTTACTTTTCTTTTTATTGTTATTACTACCAAGGTCGCATCCTGTGGGTAACACTATTAACCGCCTGTTTATCAACAGGTTACGTCGCAGGAAAGTTTGTTGACAGAAGGGGGTATTTACTTTTGATAACATGTGGATAAAATGAAGTTGATAATTCTTTTGTGGATATCTTCAGGTTTTGTTAACATGCTTGGCTCGAGGTTTTCACTGGATGTGCACAGAGTTATTCGCATTTTGTAGTTTTTACTGTTTACTAACAGTTGTTAATTAAATAACTTTTATTTTGGAGGCTGGTTCTCGTGGAACTATCGACCTGGAGGTTGTGCTTGGCGCAGCTGCGTGATGAAATACCGCAAAGTGCTTTTAATCAATGGATTAGCCCCCTTCAGGCGGAAGCGGCAGGTGGTGGGGTTGTTATCTTTGCTCCCAACCAATATGTCCTTGATGGCGTTAGTCGAGACTATCTGCCGCTTATCAAGAAGACGTTGGCCGTTATTAACAAGGGTGAGCCCACCCACGTGTCGATTATCGTCGGGGCCAAGCACATGCCTGTAGATGGTGATGGGCGCCGTGACATGGCTTCTGGCTCGGTTGTGAGCGAGTTGCCGGCCGTTGCGCATAAGTCTAATTTGAACCCTGACTTTACCTTCGACAACTTTGTTGAGGGGAAATCTAATCAGCTAGCTAAGGCTGCGTCGACGCAGGTTTCAGAAAATCCTGGTGGAGCGTACAATCCATTATTCCTATACGGAGGAGTGGGGCTTGGCAAGACGCATCTCATGCATGCCGTGGGCAACCTGTTGATTCAGAGGCAATCTCAGCAGGGGAAACCTTACAGGGTGGTATATTTGCATTCTGAGAGGTTTGTGGCGGATATGGTGCGCGCTTTACAGGCTAATGCTATTAATGAATTCAAGGCCTTTTATCGTTCTGTAGATGCATTGCTTATTGATGATATACAATTCTTTGCTGGCAAGGAGAGGTCTCAAGAAGAGTTCTTTCATACCTTCAACGCGTTATTAGAGGGGCAGCAACAAATAATTATAACCTCTGATCGCTATCCAAAAGAAATAAATGGCCTTGAGGAGCGATTGAAATCTCGATTTGGCTCGGGCCTGACGGTCGCAGTGCAGCCGCCAGAGCTAGAAACCAGAGTAGCAATATTGATTAGTAAGGCGGAGCAGTCAGGAATCCATTTGCCTAACGAAGTGGCCTTCTTTATTGGTAAGCGGATCCGCTCGAATGTTAGAGAGCTGGAGGGTGCGTTGAAAAGGGTGATTGCCAATGCTCACTTTATGCGTTGTGAGATTACTATTGAATTTGTGCGAGAGGCGTTAAGGGATTTGCTTGCAGTGCAGGATAAGCTGGTTTCCATAGATAATATAATTAAGACGGTGGCCGAGTATTACAAGGTGAAGGTGGCCGAGCTTCTTTCTAAGCGAAGAAGTCGTTCTGTGGCTAGGCCAAGACAGGTTGGGATGTATCTTTGCAAAGAGTTGACCAATCATTCTCTTCCTGAAATAGGGGATGCTTTTGGTGGGCGAGATCATACCACTGTGTTGCATGCATGCCGACAAATTAAAGAGCTTATGTCTAAGAATGTTGATGTTTCCGAGGATGTTTCTAATCTTTTAAGGATTCTGTCAACGTAAGTTAAGGATTTTTGTTGTGAAGTTTTCAGCACCTAGAGATGTTTTTTTAAAGGTTTTGCGAGCAGTTTCCGGTGTTGTCGACAAAAAGTCATCCCCAGGCGTCGGCCCTGCCTTTTCGCACGTTCTTCTTTTGGTTAAGGGGAATATGTTGTCTATTGTGGCAACAGATCAAGAGATGGAGATGATCAGTACCGCTCCTCTAGATTCTGCAGAGGACGGGGCTACTGCTGTCTCCTTTCGTAAGCTTCATGATGTATGTCGAGCGCTAACCCAGGAAACCATAACGATACATGATACCGGTGAAGGTGAGGTTATCCTGCGCGCAGGAAGAAGTCGCTTTGCAATTAAAACAATTCCAGCCAGTGAGTACCCTCGGTTTCAGAGTGAAGCTCGTGGGCAAAGTTTTTCAATCGATGCGAAAACATTTAAGAGGCTGCTTGAAAAAACAGCATTTGCGATGGCTGAGCAGGATGTGCGTTATTTCTTGAACGGTATGCTTTTGGATGTGGAGCATGACAGTCAGCTTGTGGCCGTAGCTACTGATGGCCATCGTTTGGCTATGAACCAAATTTCACTTACCGGCATGCCCACCTTTTCTAAGATTATTGTTCCAAGAAAGGGCGTGTTTGAAATGCTGCGGGTTTTGGGGGAGGCGAGCGATGATGTGGTGCTTGAGGTTTCAGAAAAACTTTTATGTTTGCGGGCTCCATGGGTTAGCTTAACGACCAGGCTGCTAGATGGTAAGTTTCCTGATTATAGGCAGGTTATACCTTCTGGTGGAGACAAGCTTGCGGTTGGCTCGAGAGTTGGTTTTAAAGAGGCTTTTGTTAGGGTTTCGGCGCTTTTTAGTGAAAAGCTGAAAACAGCCAGGATGAGCTTTTCTGAGCAGCAAATGAAAATCTTTGCCAGCAATACTGATAATGATGCGGTTGAAGAAGAGGTTGAGGTAAGCTATCGGGGTGAGCACCTGGATATAGGTTTTAATATAAAATATATTATTGATTTTCTTAACGTAATTAGCTCTGAGCAGGTGCGAATAACATTAACTTCAGCAAATCACAGCGCCTTAATTGAGGGGGTTGGTGACGAAGGAAGTTTGTATGTAATTATGCCTATGCGATTATAGAACGAAAGGAGTCGGCTAATGATAGGGCTGTTGAAACAGCTATGTTTGTTTGTGGTGACGTTGGCTTTTATGGCTCTTGTGACTGTTTGTACATGTATACCAATGATGCTTTCTCGGTGCTTGCGAGTTGTTGTTCCCATTAAATCTTTGCGGCAAACGTTCATTAAAATGGGCGATTTCTTTGGGTGGGCATGGTGCTATTGCTCAGTGCTGGCAACGCGGATGGTTTCCAATGTTAAGTGGGAGTTGGTTGGGCTGGAGAGCATTCCCTCTGAAAAGTCCTGCCTTATTGTATCAAACCATAGTTCATGGTTTGATATTCCCGCGGTCTTGAAGGCAATGATGCACACTAAAATAGCGGTTAGATTCTTTGTCAAAAGACCCATTTTATATATACCGTTAATTGGCTTGGGGGCCTGGGGGATAGATTGTCCCTTTATGCGCAGATACAGTAAAAAGTATTTACAGGATCATCCTGAGAGGGTTGCTGATGATGCAGAAGAAACCAAAAAGGCTTGTGCCGTGTTTCAGGGCAGACAGGTCTTTCTGCTTAATTATCTGGAGGGTACAAGGTTTAGTAAAAAAAAACGTGAGCTGCAAGGGGCAGAATATAAGCACCTATTGAAGCCTAAGGCTGGCGGTGTTGCCAGTGCTTTACAGGCCATGGGCGAGCAAATTCAAGCAATCCTAGATTTTACAATAAGTTATCCTCAAGGAAAGCCCAGTTGTGTTGGTTTTATTTGTGGCAAGCCTTTTGTTGCCAGGGTGCATGTGCGGGCGATAGCCGTTCCAGATGTGGGCTCTGGAGATTATTTAAATGATCCAGATTCAAGGCTTAAATATCAAAATTGGGTAAATGGTCTCTGGAGAGAAAAGGATCTCAAAATGGATGGAGATCTTCTGAGGGCGGCAGGAAAGTTTGTCGGCCAACTCCCTTGATTTTTTGTGAAAATTTCAGCAAAATAGGTACTTAAAATTTGAAAGATAAGCAGTAATAACTGCTGATTTGAAAATGAACATAGTGGGCGAGGTACCAGGGTGTATCTGCAGAATATTTCAGCATCTTCATTTAGGCCTTTTGAGTCGGTGTCTTTTAGGCTTTGCCCGGATTTGAATGTCTTTTTTGGCAAGAACGGGAATGGCAAGACCAGCATTTTAGAAGCCGTAACACTTCTGTCCCAAGGAAAGTCATTTCGAACTGCAGACAACTCTAAGTTGGTTAAGTTTGGCTCGGAAATGTTAGCTGTTGCCGCAACGGTAGCTACTCACCCTGAAAATGAGCGTCAAGACAGTGTGACTACACACATAGGGGTGGATCTGAGTGTGTCGGGCCGTCCTCGTGTTCACGTCAACTCTCGGCCGACATCCAGGGGAAGCGTTGCTAAAATAGCTCCTACGCAGGTTATGGACATCGAGTCTATGGGCATTATTACTGGTGGCCCAGAGGCTAGGCGAAAATTTTTGGATTGGCTGGTGTTCCACGTGGAACCAGAATATTTGACTTTGTGGCGAAGGTATAGCAATGCGTTAAAGCAGCGAAACGCCATGCTTAAGAGCGGCCTAAGTCTAAGCAATGATCCTTGGGTGAGAACGCTCACTGCAAGCGGAGAAGAGGTAAGCGAATATCGAGCGCAGGTGCTCAGTCAAATGTTGGCTGTTTTGGAGACTGATTCCTCGTGCCTGGATTTGCTGGGGTTTACTAATGATAAGATTCATCTTGAGTTATGCTCAGGGTGGGATGGTGGGCTTTCATTAGAAGATGCTTTGCATCAGCGAGAGAGAGTCGACGCAATGCGAGGTATAACTACGGTTGGCCCACATCGAGCAGATGTAAAAATTTTCATAGGTGGCCGTTTGGCTGGGGATGTTTGTTCTCGGGGCCAGCTGAAGCGATTAATGTGCGCGCTATTTATTAGTCGGTTCCATGTTTATTTTAGAGCCAGTGAGACACGGAGCATTTTCTTAATAGATGATGTTTTGGCGGAGCTTGACAGGGAGTCTTTCCACACCCTTTTGCAGGGCGTCTTAGAGTATGGAGGGCAGGTATTAGTAACCTGCCTATCAGTGGCAGATTTTATACCGGCATGGAAAAGTTTTTGTGCTGGGCGGAGTGAGTATAAAAGACAGGTAAGTTGGTTCCACGTGGAACCAGGGGGAGTGGTTGAGCAATCACAAGAAACTATTTTGTTCCACATGGAACAACATGGTTTTGAGTAGAGGCGCTACTTCCAGCAAGTTAAACAACAATGAAGATTATTTTTTGAGGACTAACTATGAGCGAAGCAGAAACACAGGCATATGACTCTTCGAGTATTCGAGTATTAAAGGGGTTGGATGCTGTTCGTAAGCGACCAGGGATGTACATTGGTGATACTGATGATGGCACTGGTTTGCACCATATGGTCTTTGAGGTTGTAGATAATTCTATAGATGAGGCTCTTGCTGGCCACTGCTCAATTATTGAAGTTATTCTTCATGCAGACGGAAGCGTAACCGTTCGTGATGATGGCCGCGGAATTCCTGTAGATTTGCATCCGGAAGAGGGCCGTTCTGCAGCCGAGGTGATTTTAACGATTTTGCATGCTGGTGGTAAATTTGATGATAACTCTTATAAGGTTTCTGGTGGGCTTCATGGGGTAGGTATTTCTGTTGTTAATGCCCTGTCTTCTCGGTTGGACCTGCAAGTTAAAAGGCAGGGTGGAATTTATGAGCAGCAATATGTTCATGGTGAGCCACAACAAGACTTGGCTCAGGTTGGTGAAACACATAAAACAGGAACACAGATACGTTTTTGGCCGAGTACTGAAACATTTAATAATGTTATTGTTTTTAGTTATGATCTTCTGGCAAAAAGGTTGAGAGAGTTATCATTTCTTAATTCTGGAGTGAAAATTCATCTTACTGACGAGCGCTCTGATAAAAAAGATATCTTTGAGTATGAAGGGGGCCTAGAGGCTTTTGTAACTCATTTACATGAAAACAAAACATCCGTTCATGGCGAGGTGTTTAATTTTGTTTCTTATAAGGATGACATTGGTGTGGAGGTTGCCATGCAGTGGAACGATTCATACCAGGAAAATGTTTTTTGCTACACTAATAATATACCTCAAAAAGATGGTGGCTCGCATTTGGCTGGGTTTCGTGGTGCGTTAACACGAAGCTTTAACCAGTATATAGAGAAAGAGGGATTTGCGAGAAAAATAAAAGTTTCGACTAGCGGTGATGATGTTAGAGAAGGCTTAACCGCTGTGTTGTCCGTGAAGGTTCCTGATCCAAAATTTTCATCCCAGACTAAAGATAAGCTTGTTTCATCGGACGTTAAGCCTGTTGTTGAGTCTGTATTGGCAGAAAAACTAACAGAGTTTCTTCTTGAAAATCCTGCCAGTGCAAAAGCCATTGCTGGAAAAATAATTGATGCAGCGCGCGCTCGAGAGGCAGCAAGGAAGGCCAGGGAAATGACTCGCAGAAAAGGCGCTCTCGATATTGCTGGTTTGCCTGGCAAGCTTGCTGATTGCCAGGAGCGTGATCCATTGTTATCTGAATTATACTTGGTTGAGGGGGATTCTGCTGGTGGATCTGCCAAGCAAGCTAGAGATCGAAGAACACAAGCTATTTTGCCGTTGAGAGGAAAGATCTTAAATGTTGAGAAAGCTAGATTTGATAAAATGTTGTCTAGTGTTGAGCTGGGGACATTAATAACGGCTCTAGGCTGCAGTATTGGCAGGGATGAATTTAATGCTGCAAAACTAAGGTATCATAAAGTAATTATAATGACCGATGCGGATGTTGATGGGGCGCACATACGAACTCTTCTTCTTACTTTCTTTTACCGGCAAATGCCAGAACTGATTGAAGGTGGTAATATTTATATTGCACAGCCTCCGCTATATAGGGTGAAAAAGGGTAAGCAGGTTAGGTATGTTAAAGATGATAGGGCGCTAGAAGATTATCTGTTAGAGCTGGCCTTAGATGGTGTGAATTTTTATGTAAATCCACACTCCCCAAGCATTAGTAAAGAGGCTTTATCAGCACTTGTTATGGATTATCGTAATGTTAAAGCTATTATTCTGCGACTAAAGAAAAGGTTGCCAGAAATGTTCCTGAATGCTGTATTGGAAGTTGATGATAGTGCTGTTGATTTATTTGCAGATTCCTCGGGCTGGGGCAGGTTTGTTAGTCAATTAAAAACCATATTTGATCAGAACAACATGCGTGGCGAATATTCAGGCTTTAGTTTAAAGGCTGATTTAGAACATGAAGATGAAGATTTCTTTGTTAATATTGAACAGAATGCTCATGGTGTGGTTACTACTACACGTCTCAACAAAGATTTCTTTGCCTCTGGTGACTTTAAGGTTTTAAGTGGTTTTGCAAAAACAATTAATGGAATGTTTGCGGATGGAGCATATTTAGAAAAAGATGGCAAAAAAGTAGAGGTCTCTAGTTTTGCCGCTCTATATACGTGTTTGCTTGATGATGCAAAAAAGGGCCAGCAAATACAGCGCTATAAAGGTTTGGGCGAAATGAATGCGGATCAGCTTTGGGAAACAACAATGGATCCTGGTGTGCGCAGAATGTTGGTGGTTAAAATTGAAGATGCAGTTGCAGCAGATCAGATTTTCACAACGCTAATGGGAGATAATGTTGAAAGTAGGAGGACGTTTATTGAGACCAACGCTCTTCTTGCTGAAAATATTGATGTTTAAAGAAGTGTTTTTTTAAGGGGCTCAGCATGATGTTAACAATTACCTTGGTTTTACTCGCGGTTATAGTTGTCTTTATTATTTCTACATATAATCGCTTTATTATTTTGATTGAGGCTGTAAATAATGCTGAGCGTAGTATCGATGTGCAACTAGATCGACGCTTTAAAGTCTTTGAGTCATTAATTGGTGTGATAAAGAAGTCCATGGATTACGAGAAGACAACATTAAAGGATGTGGTTGCATTGCGTAGTCGTTCGCTTCAGGCACAAAAAGAAGGGGATTCTAGTGGCCGCATGTTAGCCGAGGAGGGTATTTCTGCCGTCGCAACACAGTTAAACGTTATGTTTGAGCAGTACCCAGATCTTAAGGCTAACCAGCAAGCGATGCAATTGCAAGAAGAGGTTGTAAATACTGAAAACAAGTTGTCCTTTGCTAAGCAGGCCCTTAATGATTCTATTGAGCTTTATGAAGTGAAAAAGAAATCATTTTTTGAAAGAATGGTTGTTACCATGTTTAGCTCATTAAATAAAAACTTTTCTTACTGGAAGGTTGATGCAGATAAAAGTGTGAAGCTTGAAGAGTACCGTGTTGATTTATAGATTTAGCGTGTGACAACAGTTAAAACACCTAATTGGCGCGATGCCATCGCTAGTAACAAAAAGAAAAGCAATATAGTTATTGTGTTATATGTGGTTATCTACACTCTTCTTGGCTTTATCATTGATTTGGCTTTATATTTTTATATTTTTAATCCTAGGACGGCATTAAGCCTGCCAAGTTTAAGTTCCATCCCCAATTATTATTATGCTGGATATGTCCCTCCAAACCGCTGGGGGGATGGTTTTTTTTCTATGGTGGGGGATGCTATACATGCCTATGGGCATGGCATGATTATTCCATACGCAACAATGGGGGCTTTCATAATTGCTATTGTATGCCTTCTCGCTGCCATGAGCAGTCAGCGTCGATTAGTCTTATCTGGTACAAAGTATTACTTGTTAGATGAGGGCACGGCGAGATCTGATAAAGAGAGACAGCTACTCAATGTTGTTGATGAGATGGTTATTGCAATGGGTCTAAAGGGGCGGCCACAGATATATGTTATAGATGCTCTCTATATGAATGCTTTTGCTTCTGGCTATAGTGAAAATAGCTCATTGGTTGCAATAACTCAGCCATTGCTAGATGAACTGGACCGCTCTGAATTGCAGGCAGTTATAGCGCACGAGCTATCTCACATCAAACATTTGGATACTAAGCTGTTAGTGACCGCTTCAGTCTTAACAAGTTTAATTGCGATAACTGTTGGTGTTTTGTTTGAACTTTGTCGAGGATTTGTGTGGGGCATCGGTAATTCTCGTGGTCGGCGACGTAGCTCAGGTATTAATCCCATAATAATTTTGTTGTTGGTGTTTTTCATGTTGCGAATGTTGTTACCTGTCATTAACATGTTTTTATTAAGATTTTTGTCACGTAAACGAGAGTTCATGGCTGATGCTGGCGCTGTTGCTGCGATGCGAGATAACCAGCCTCTTGCACGTGCACTAACTAAAATACATGACGCGCACGTGGAAAATGAGGTTATGCGTCAAGCTTACCTTGGGCAGGCCAATGAGAGTGTTAGAGCCGCCGCTTATATATATTCACCGGAAGAGCTATTTAGCGGTACTAAAAAGTTTATGTATAGTTTAATGGCAACACACCCGACGCTAGGTGAACGGTTGGAAGCCTTGGCAGCTAGATAGTGTTACTTGACTTTATGACTTATTTTTTGAGATAATGTCTAAATACTAATTATAAAGAAGGAGTCGGCACCATGTCCTTGCATCATTATACAAGATTTTTGCGAGTAAATTGTACTCCTTCAGAGTGGCATGGATTTGCTAAGCGCAAGCTATCTATTGTAGCCAAACCAAAGCCAGATTGCTTTATTGGCACCGAGCTTGGTGTTGTAGATCTTACCGCTGGTGGCTCTAATAATTTCCTTTGGGATAATATTCATAGAGTTTTATTTAAGGTTGGTGCTTATGGCCGCAAAGGAGCTCACTCCAGACGCAAAAAGGTTCATGGCCGCAGATACTTGAGTTTGCCAAGGAATGTAAGATATAAGGGTATTGCTGGCACACGTTTAGTTTTAGAAACCTTGCACTCAGTAAATACTGTGACTCCTGGACATTATGCGGTTAGGTCTGGTTTGCCAGTTTTAGATATTTATAGTAATACAACGGACTGCACTGTTCGCTTGAGGGCACAACCTCAACATTCAGGAGAAATTTTTGAAACATTGATTCATGGGAAAACCACAGCAGTTAGGCGACATGAGTTAGGAGAAGAATATTTTCCGATCACCCAAAAACATCGGCCCCAACCTTATTGATAAAGAATTAGTGCTTTTATCTTACTAAAGACATGGCAATTGAAAACATCATTACGGATATTAAAATATTTATTGTGCGCCATATTTTAGGTTTGCTAAGTGTTGGGGCTAGTCGTTTTGCTCCAAATGCCAGTATTAAAAACCAAATGAATGATGCTGACATGGCGCCCAGAGTAAACAATAATTTTTCTGTTCCAAGTTGTTGGCTGCCAATACTTCCGATTAAAACTATGGTGTCTAAATAAACGTGTGGATTTAATAGTGATATTGCCAAGATGCTGCAAATTGTCATCCATACTGAGCTTTGTTCTTGTTTTGAGCAATCAATTTCTGAGGATGATACTAGAGCTGTATGAAGCGATATTATGCCATATAACATTAAAAAAATTATGCTCCCCCATTTTATCCAACCAATAAATACGCTGCCACCTACAGATATAGCGCTACCTAAACCTTTTACCCCGAGGTTTATCAGGATAGCATCGATAGATGCACATAATAAGGCCGTGAGCAGTATATGCCTCCTGGTTATCCCCTGTTTTATAACAAATGCATTTTGAGCTCCAATGGGGATTATTAATCCTGCACTGATACTGAGACCTTTTGCAAAAGCACTTATATATGACATATCTTAACTCTCCGTCAGTGTTTTTTGTAATGCTTGTGATATTTTAACGGCAAAGTGTGCTATAAATAAAATTAATAATATTTAATATAGATAAGGGTTCCTAATGACAATGAAATTTGATTATAAGGGGATGCAAGCGCTTTGCTCTATAATTGAAGAGCAAAGTTTTGAGGCAGCGGCTTTAAAGTTATGTATTACACAGTCAGCAGTATCGCAACGATTGAAGGCACTTCAGCAATACTATGGTGATCCTTTGTTGGTGAGGGGAGATGAATATATACCAACAAATCTCGGGGCGGAACTTCTTGCCCATTACAAAAAAATTAAATACATTGAAGAGGATACGCAACAAAAGATACAGGGAACATCTCGACCAATAGAGCTAATTGTAGCCGTTAGTCGAGACATGTTGGACACATGGTTTTTACCTATTATTATAAAAAAACATTTTTTATCGTCGGTTCGAATAAGTGTAATTGCTGATGATCAAGATGTTACTCATAGATATTTACAAATGGGAAAAGTATCCTGTTGTTTTAGTACAGTGCCCAGGGCTGTTGTTGGTTGTGACGTAAGCTTCATTGGAAACATGCGTTATGTATTGGTCGCCACGCCTCAATTTAAGAAAAAATATTTTAAAGGTAGCGATCAGCATCATAATTTATTAAATGCCCCTATTGTTAAATTTGATGAGCAAGATCAGTTAAACAATAAATATTTAGCAAAACATTTTGATATTATGAATGTTTCTCCACCATGTTTCATGGTGCCATCTGTGCGAGGGTTTCGTGAGCTGGTGCTGAGCGGGTCTGCTTATGCGCTTATTCCTGAGCGTGATATTCAAAAAGAACTTGCTTCAGGGCGTTTGATTACTCTTTTTCCCAAAAAGTATTGGGATATGCCCATATTTTTTCATTATTGGATGTTGGGGGATGCTGGCTATAGTGATGCGATAGCCAGGCTGAAAAAATATGCAGCAATTTGTTTCTAGGATTGTACAGAATAAATTTCCGGAAGATTGCGCAAATATCCTTTGTAATCTAGACCAAAACCAACCAGGAATTCATTTCCAGCATTAAAGGCAATAAAGTCAGCACTTTTAAGGCCACCACTATCACGTTTTCTATTTTTTTGTGTCATGACCGCCGTATATACTTCCGTTGCTCCAGAATTTTTGCAAAATTTAGAGACTTCTGCCATGGTGATGCCTCCGTCTAGAATATCATCAACAACAACAACAACACGGTTTTTTAAGCTTTTTTTAGGTTTGACAATGAAGTCTACATTATTACTGGGGTTGGTTTCACCGTCATATCTAGAAACGTTTATATAGTCCATTTCAAGTGGAAAACGTAGGTGCTCAGAAATAGCGCTAGAGAACATCATGCCGCCAATTAATGTAGAAATAATGATTGGGTTTTTGTCAGAAACTACTTCGGTGATTTCTTGAGCAACACGCTTAGTTTCACGGGCAATATCATCACGTGAGTAAATCATGACTGAGTGCTCAAGAATAGATTTCACATCACCATGGTACTTTTTCATATCTTCCATGGGAAACGTGTTGGCAGCAACACTAGAAACGAATGCACACATAAGCAGGCCAATAGAGTAGATTATTCTAGCAATCATAACATATCCTTAGATAAGAAAAAGCGAAGGTTGTAGCATATAATTTAATGAGGACAAGAGGTGCCCCCCTGGTGCGAGGGGCCAAGATTGGTTAGACAGCCTGTCGAGTTAAAGATGGAGATGGTTTAAATTTAAAATATAATGTAATGCACAGGAATGCTGCTAGAGCAATTAAGGCAAAAGTTAGTAATTTAAAGAAGCCCTCTGAATATACAGCAAGAGTTGCAATGGTGTCTTGAGATCCTTCAGTACTATTATCGATTGACATAAATGATGAGATAAGGTTTCCTGCAAGGCTGGAAAAAGCTAAACTTAGCATATTTACCCCCATCAGCATGCCGCGTAGGCGCTTGGGTGCCAGCAAGGTGCATTGATTAAGCATAAGAGGAGCAATACATAATTCACCGAAGCCCATAAATGAGATAGAGATAATTAGGTAGTGTATTCCCACAAGTCCACTATCACTTGCATTTTTGCAACCTAGATAAATCGTTGCAAATGACATCACCAGGGTTAAGAGGCCAAAATTAAAACGAGTTAAAACACGGCCTTTACAGTATTTGCTAAATATCATGGCCATTAATGGCCCCATGAGCATGATGGATAAAGGGTTAATTGTTTGTGATACAGCCGCTGGAAGCATAAAACCAAACAACTGGAAATCGACATTACGTTGTGTAAACAGGTTATATAAAGATCCCAGTTGGATTTCAACAGCAAAAAACAACATTTGGAATATGGCTAGAGTAAATAATAGTGCGACCCCGCCTTGCTCGTGTGCAGGCAGTGTCCGTAAAAGGTTGGCAAGGTATAACACTGTGGCAATCCCCACAACATAAATAAGCTTTGTGTATACATCGTATTTCAGAAGCATAAAGCTGACCATTATTGCTAGCATAACAGTAAGAGTTGCTACTAATTGTGTTGGTGTTATAGATAGGTTTTTCGTTATTTTAAAGGGTGTGGTGCGCGGCGGTTTATCGTGAGCAAATAAATTATTGTTGGTTACAAAAATAATAAGTCCAGCCATCATTCCAATTCCAGCAAGAGCAAAGCCCCAGTGCCAGCCGTACATTTTAGCTGTGTATGCACACGCCAGAGTTGCTAATGTTGAGCCAATGTTCACACTAACATAAAACAGAGTGAAGGCTTTGTCACGCTTAGGATCCTCAGTTGAGTAGCAAGTTCCAAGAAGGTTGCTAATATTACCCTTAAAAAGACCCATGCCCACAGCAATCAAGGATAGGCCCACAAATATAATATTAGAGCTTAATGGAATTAAGGCCATTAGGGCATGGCCGAGGACCATGGTGATGCCACCAATAATTACCATTTTACGAAACCCAAGGAGCTTATCTGCTAAAAAGCCACCAATCATTGGTCCAGAAAAACATAGGGCTGACATTAGTGAATATATTCCATAGGCTTTCGGGTCAGAAAATCCTAGTTCGGATGTTAAAAATAAAACTAATAGTGCTCGCATACCGTAGTAGCTGAAGCGCTCCCACATTTCTGTAAACAACAAGACAATAAGAAACCTTGGCATTGTTATGCCCTCCTGAAAAAATAAATTTTATAAAAAAATAATTACGCGCTACAGACCGGATGGCGGCTGGCGTGAGAGAGGAGATAATGGCAGGTGGAGGCAACAACTGTTTCGAGTACAAAAACAATAATAAACTGTTCAGATTGTCGGGATGATTTCATTTTAAACCTCAATAGTGATTTTTATGGATTACTTGTGCATTGCACGTCTAACAATGAAACAATTTTTCACGATGAATGTCAATGTATAAATTTAATTTATATAATAGTGCGCACAAAGGAATCCTAATGATATTACACGAATAAGGTTATATCTTGCGCTAGTCAGAACCAGGTTACACCTCCATGGGCGTTAATATAAAGGCTGAAAAATCCAGCAAGGTTGAAAATATTTTTGCTTTCCCTTCGATTTCCAGCTGATGTTTTTTTATAGTTTTTTGGCCTTTTCCTGTTAGCACTAGAGCGCTATTAATACCAGCATTTTGACCAGAATCAATATCGGCAAGTTTGTCACCAATAAAATATAAATCTTTGGTGTTGATGTTGTAATCATCTATTGCTTGCAAAATTAGTGTGGCTTTGGGTTTGCGGCATGCACAGTTTTCGTCTGGGGTATGTGGGCAAATATAAATATGCTCTATTTTTGCTCCGACAGACTCTACTACAGAATGGAGTTTTTGGTGAATGGCATTCAGGGAACTTTGTGAAAAATAGCCACGATTTAACCCTGATTGATTTGTGATAACGATTATTTTAAATCCAGCATTATACAATAATTGTATGGCTTCTAAGCTGGAGGGAATTATATTGAATTCATCTGGTGTCTTTATATAAGTGTCAGAATCATAATTTATCACCCCATCTCTATCTAGCAATACAAACTTATTCATAACAAGGATACATCTCCAACAGTTAAAAAAAGTTTGCGAAGAGCAACCAAAATAGCTAAGCGATTTTGTCGAATTTTTTCATCATCACACATGACCATTACATGTTCAAAAAAAGCATCAACATCTTTCTTTAAAGCCGATAAAACATCAATAATCCCGATATAATTTCGTTTAATGAGCATCGGTGATATCTTTTCGGTGGCCGCGTAGATCGAGGCAAGCAAGTCTTTTTCTGGTGCATCAACAAGCAAGCTTTCTTGAATGATATAATCATGACTTAACGGAATGTTGTTTTTAGATAAAATATTCCTAACACGCTTGTTGGCCTCGCTTAAACTGGCAGCATTGTCAGATTGAGTGAAATGTTTTATAGCTAATAAACGGCTGTTTAGATCAGAGATATTGTCGATGCCAGTGTTGGCGGCGGCATCTATTTGTCTGGCAGTATACCCTTGTTGCAGGTACCAAGATTTAGCTCTTTCAAAGGTGAACAAGACAAATTCTTGAATAACATCAGTGTTGGGTGGCTGCTTGTATAAGGTTAATGCACTACTGAAAATACTGCTTATTTCAATGCTAATATCTTTTTCCACTAAGATCCTTACTATCGCAAGAGCTTGTCGTCTAAGTCCATATGGGTCTTTATCTTTTTGTGGCTGTAGACCTAGTGAGAAAAATCCAGCTAAAGAATCTAGCCTATCCGCAAGGGCTAAAGCAATTCCTGCGGAGCTTGTGGCCAAATTGTCTTTGGAAAATTTAGGAAGATAGTGTTCTTCAATAGCCTTAGCAACAGCAGGGTCACGGCCTTGTAATTGCGCATAATATTTGCCCATGGTGCCTTGTAATTCAGGAAATTCACCCACCATTTCAGACATGAGATCAGCTTTAAGAATTTTTGCAGCACTTTCAATAACATCTAGATCAGCCTTGGTGTGTTTGCCAATGATTTTTGAAAGTTGAGTTATACGTAAGGTTTTGTCATGTAGGGTGCCAAGTTTTTCGAAAAAGACCACATTGGCTAATCTTTTTGCCATGTCTTCCAGCGGGGTTTTTTTATCTTTGGAAAAATAAAAGGCTGCGTCGCTGAGTCTGGCGTTCATAACTCTTTGGTTACCCTCAATAATATTTTTTGTGTCTTGAGGGTCCATGTTGGAGACAATGATGAATTTGTTGGATAATTTACCATCATCATTAATAGTGGCAATACATTTTTGATGTTCCTGCATTGATGTGGTTAATACTTCTTTCGGTACTGACAGGAAACTAGCATTAAATTCAGCAATCATGATTCTGGGCCATTCAACGATGGCGCATATTTCATTTAATAAATCATCGTCTATAACTGCTTGCACTGAGTGTCGTTGAGATTGTAGTTTAATTTGCTTAAGGATGTTGTCTTTGCGCTCTTGTGGGCAAGCCACAACCTTTGCTTGCCGCAAGGTAGTGATATATTCGTCGGCACTATTAATAGTTAGGGCTTGAGGAGCATAAAATCTATGGCCGTGGGAGATATTGGAGCTCTGAGAATCAAAGAGCTTGCATGGTAAAACCTCTTTCCCATAGAGGGCTAGAAGCCAATGTACAGGGCGGACAAACATCCACTTTTTATCTTCCCAGTGCATCCAGCGATGCTGTGGAAGTTGTTTTATTGCATGTGCAAGAGCTGGCTCAATAGCATCACGTAGGCATTTTCCGGATACAGCTTGCTTGAACGCTAGGCGCTGTCCTTTGGGGCTATCAATTACTTCAAGGGCCGCAATGCTAGTGTTAAACTTTTTTGCAAAACCAATTGCTGCTGGTTTGGGGTTATTTTGTTCATCAAAAGCATGGACTAGCATAGGGCCTAATATTTCCACCATTTTAGTTTCTTGCTCAAACTCCACCTTTTCAAGGTATATTGCAAGTCTTCTAGGGCTGGCAAAGAATTGCTTATTAGTGAAGTTAAAGCCAGCATTTTCTATATAGGCTGAAAAACCATTTAATAAATTTGTTGCAAGGGATATTAATTGTTTTGGAGGTAACTCTTCAGTACCAATCTCTATGAGTAAATTATCCTGCATGGGGTAAGACCTCTTTAAGCAGTGGAAAACCTAGCGCCTTTCTCTTTTCGTAGTAGCTGCTAGCGACTTTTCTGGCTAAATTTCGCACCCTTAAGATGTAGCCTTGCCGTTCAGTAACAGAGATGGCGTGGCGGGCATCTAGAATATTAAAAATGTGTGATGCTTTTAGAACCATTTCATAGGCAACTAATGGAAGCCCATGTTCTAGAGTTTTCTCACACTCTGTCTCCCAGTCATTAAAATGTTTAAATAACATTTGGGTGTCAGAGGTTTCAAAGTTATATGTGGAGTGCTCAAGTTCATTTTGGTTGAACAGGTCACCATAAGTGAGGATGTTGTTTCCAGTTTTTGTCCAGACCAAGTCACTAATGTTATCAACACCTTGCATGTACATGCAGATGCGTTCAATCCCATAAGCTAGCTCACCCATGACAGGCTTACATTCAAGGCCACCGACTTGTTGGAAATAGGTAAATTGGGTTATTTCCATACCGTCCAGCCATACTTCCCAGCCAAGACCCCATGCGCCAAGAGTTGGACCTTCCCAGTTATCTTCAACAAAGCGAATGTCATGGGCAAGAGGATCAATACCAAGAGAACACAGTGAATCCAAATAGAGCTGTTGTAAATTTTCCGGTGAAGGTTTTAATACAACTTGGTATTGGTAAAAATGTTGCCCTCTATTTGGATGTTCTCCATAGCGACCATCGGCAGGACGTCGTGAGGCTTGGACATGGGCACACTGCCATGGCTCTGGACCAATGGCTTTTAAGAAGGTTGTTGGATGAAACGTCCCAGCCCCAACTTCTAAGTCCATAGGTTGTAATATGGCACAGCCGTAGCCAGACCAAAAAGCGTGTAATTTATCAATTAGCTCCTGAAAAGTAATACCCTGCATTTTCACCTCTATACAAGTTAGTTGGCATTATGCCTAATTTCCATAACATTATACCTTATTTAAAATACAAAACCTTAATGGTTAGTTGTTTAGATAATATTGGAGGTAATAAATTATTAGTGTTGTCTTAACAAAATGAATTATTTTGGTTCAGAAGAAACCAAGCTATTATAGAAATTGAATGTTTGAGCAGACAGATCCTTTAGTCAACAAAAGAAGCTGTGGGTTTGTTGGGTTTAAGGTGAAAACTAAGTAGATAGTGAGTTCTCCAGGAGAAGTTAATTTTGGTTTTATCTCTGGTATATAAGGAAAAATTATGCAGCCAATGAAGTTAGCAGTACAAGAAGCGATATTAGGAATACAAAAGGCTGATGGAGGGCCTTTTGGGGCCACCATTATGCGCGGGGATATAGTAATAGCATCAGCACACAACACAGTACTAAAAGATAGGGACCCAACATGTCACGCGGAAATGAATGTGATCCGTTTGGCAGCTGCATCTCTTGGTGAGCCACATCTTCAAGGGTGCGTTATTTATACCACTGCAGAGCCTTGTCCAATGTGCCTTAGTGCGATTTATTGGGCAAGAATTGAACGCGTTATTATTGGGGTTGATAAAAGCATTGCAGCTAAATATGGATTTGATGACTCTGTGTTTTATGAGCAAATATTAAAGCCTGCAGGGGAGCGTAAAGTATCTCAAGAGTATGGTGTGTTGGCTCATGAATGCGAGGAAGTTTTTGTGAGTTGGGAGTCACAAGAAGGAGAATTATATTAGTTCTTCCAATAGAGGGGGGATAATAATACTAACAATGGAAAAAGCTCTAGGCGGCCAGTAATCATTGCAAGACTTAGCAGTGCTTTGGCAGCACTTGATAACTCTTGATAGTTGTAGGCAACATCCCCTAGGCCTGGGCCGATATTAGACAGGGTTGCTGCAACAGCTGAAAAAGCTGTAATAAAATTTACTCCAGTTATTGTCATGCCTAAAGTGAAAATGAAGAAGAGTATAATGTACATACCTAAAAAACCCATAACTGCAGATAGAATGTCAGCCGATACTGGGGATTGGTTGAACTTTACTAAACAATGAGAGCGAGGGTGGAGTATTTTTTGTATTTCTGCGGTGCTATGTTTGAAAAGGATCAATACTCTAGCTATTTTAACCCCACCACTGGTTGAGCCTGCACAACCACCAATAACACCAAGCAATAGAAGTAAGAGTGTGCAAAAAAGAGGCCATGATTGGTAGTTGCCACTGGAAAACCCTGTTGTAGTTGCCAAAGAAATTACATGAAAGCCGACGTCAATAGCACCAGCAGTTTGAACATCGGGGCTTACATACATGTATAACCATATTAAGAGGCTAGATATTCCCAACATTAGCAGCATAGCCTTTACTTCAGAATTTTTTTTGTAGCTCGCAATGTTTGAGTGTCTAATAGAGAAGAAATGTAAAGAGAAGTTAATCGCACCCAAGAACATAAAAACCATAGCAACTAATTTGATCTCTGGATTATGGAAAAAACCAATGCTGGAATCATGGGGGGCATAACCGCCTGTTGAGACCGTGCCAAAGCTATAACAGATAGCATCAAACCAAGACATTCCGCAGGAATAATATGCTAGAGCACACAGCAGCGTTAACATTACATAAATAAACCATAGTGACTTAGCTGTTTCGGCAAGTTTTGGAGTTAGCTTGGTGTCTTTGTTGGGGCCGGTAATTTCAGCACGAAATAATTGCATGCCACCAACTCCAAGGGTGGGCAAAATTGCTACCGCAAGAAGTAAGATGCCCATGCCACCAAGAAATTGTAATTGCTGTCTGTAGTAAATAATCGATTTTGGTAGAGTGTCCAGTTGGGTGAACACAGTGGCTCCTGTGGCTGTAAGGCCGGAAACTGATTCAAAAATAGCATCTATATAACTGATATCTGGGCTTTCAGAAATAAAAAAAGGTAGGCCGCCAATTAAACATAGGGCCAGCCAATAAATTACAACAATTAAAAAACCTTCTCGGACCCGGGGCTCATAGTGTTCAAATCTCAATGGTAGCCAGAGTAAAAGTCCAGAACAGAATAAAATAAGCCAAGAAATACTAAATGCCATTAATGTATTTTCTTTGTAAGATAAAGATAGCATAATTGGGGGTACCATGGTTAGGCTGAAAATGCTAAACATACCGCCTAAGTTTTTTGCTATATATTTGATGTGCATATTAAATTATACCGGAATTGGTATGGGGTTAAATAAACTCTCAAGTTTTGGGAGAGCACGTTTATCTTGTAAGAAAAATATCATATGGTCACCTTCTTGAATAATAATATCCGATTGTTGCATATAGATCTCATCGACACGAATAATGGCTCCGAGGGTAGCGCCACAGGGTAGCTCTAAATGGGCCATGGGTTTACCAATAGCAAAAGAGTTGGCTTTGCTGCCATGAGCAATTACTTCCATTGCTTCTGCGTCACCAAATTTCAATGAGTGTACCTGTGTGACGTCGCCTCGGCGAATATGACTAAGTAGGCTACTAATAGTGCTAGATTGTGGGGAAATAAGAACGTCGACATGAGAGCCAATTATTTCATAGTAAACTTCATTATTAATGATGGCTATAGTTTTTCTTGCACCTAAATTTTTAGCTAACATGCATGCAACCATGTTAGTCTCATCGCTATTGGTAACAGCGCAGAAAACATCAGTATTCATCACGTTTTCATGGGTTAATAGAGATTGGTCAACTGCATCACCATGCAAGACGATAGCTTTCTGGAGTGTTGTTGCTAGGTGTTCGATGACTTTAGCATCTTTCTCAATTACTTTAACATGAAATCTTTGTTCTAATGAAGTGGCCAAACTTGTGCCAATATTCCCGCCACCAACAAGAATTATGCGTTTTGGTTTTTTTGATAATGGACGAAATAAGCTAATGCTTTTATCAGTGAATTGATTTTTTGATAAAAAATAAATTTCATCACCAGGGTAGATATATGATTCATCAGTTATTTCAGTGGCTTTTTTGTCTCGATAGAGAGCAACAACCTTGCAGGAATCAGCAGATATAAATTCTTCCAAATTCTTAATTTGTTTTTGAATTAATAGCCCCCCAATTTTGGCTTTAATTGTTACTAATTGTAATGCCTTGTTGCCAAACTCCAGGACATTCTCGGCATCGGGATGGACAATGCTTTGCCTTATTTCCTCTGTAACCAATGAGCCTGGGCTGATAAGGATGTCTATGGGAATATCTGAGCTTTGAAATAGTCTTTTATGCGCCGAGTATTGCACTTGCCGGACTCTGGCAATTTTTCTTGGAGTTTGAAAAATAGAATGCGCTATTTGGCATGCAACCATGTTGGTTTCATCACTATTAGTTACTGCAATAAGTAAATCAGCTTCATCAGCACCAGCTAGTTTCAAGATATTTGGATAACTAGCGTGTCCCACAATTGTGCGGATATCAAGGTGTTCACTTAATGGGGTAAGGTGTGTAACATTTTGATCAACAACGGTAATGTTGTTATTTTCTTTAGCAAAGTGTTCAGCAAAGGCTGTGCCTACTTTCCCTGCCCCTAAAATAATAATATTCATAGTGAGCCAAACTTATCCATGTATGAATAGTTTAGCTGTTCCTGCAATTCTACTCAAATAGAATATAAGGTTAGTTTTATCCAATTAATGTAATTAGAAGAACTTGGAAGGCATCTGTTTGGTGTTGGTATAAAAGAGACTGTATTTACAGGGTGTTCATTTAGCGGGGATACTATTATTTAATTTCAGTGGGGGCTTATATATTATAATATGGCAAGTTAGTTGTATCTAGGTTGCAAAAGTTATAGTGATTGTGTCGAGGACTGTTAGTAATTCAGAGGCATATTGCTGCCGGCAATCCATCCAGAGGTCCATGCATTTTGGAAATTAAAGCCCCCAGTGATCCCGTCAATATCCATGATCTCTCCTGAAAAATAAAGTCCCGGGCATAGTTTGCTTTCCATGGTCTTAAAGTTTATCTCTTTCAGGTTTATTCCGCCACATTCAACAAATTCTTCTTTGAAGCGACTTTTACCAAGCACATTAAGTTCGCAGCTATATAAATTCTTAACAATTATATTGAACTCTTTTTTGCTTATTTCAGACCAGCGTTTTTCGAGTGAAACTTTACACTTGATTAGAAGTTGATGCCAAAATCTTTTGGTTAATTCACGAGGGTAATCCTTGCTGATAGTGGACCTTATATTATTGTTTTTAATCGAAGTTAGTATTTTTTCAGCATCATCCTGATGTTCAACGCCAAGCCAGTTGACAATGATTTTTGCTTTATACTTGGTATGCATCATTTCACGGGCAGCCCATGCTGAAAGCTTTAAGAGTGCTGGACCGCTTAAACCCCAGTGAGTAATTAATAGAGGACCTTTTTGATAAAAAGGCTTTGCTCCATCCACTTTAAGAGTTAATCCTGCGTTGGGGAACGAGGTTCCTGACAAATTTTCTAAAATTAAATCTTCAATTTTAAAAGTAAAAAGTGAGGGCGCAATTTCTGTTATTGTATGACCGAGGGACTTAGCAAGTCGATATCCTCCTGGCATGCTTCCTGTTGCAATTAAGACTGAATCAGCAATAAAGGACTCATTTTCATTAATAAATAAGGATATTTGTCCGTT
>Ga0066606_10000220_pt1 | contig 34177 bp, 37 predicted proteins | sample SaaInlV_DNA_100m_FD_60386 | JGI IMG/M metagenome (GOLD analysis project Ga0066606, IMG submission 60386) | Marine microbial communities from expanding oxygen minimum zones in the Saanich Inlet - SI075_LV_DNA_100m | ecosystem: Environmental > Aquatic > Marine > Unclassified | place: British... | reverse complement strand
AAATAGCTCATAGAATTGTAGAGCGAGTAGAGAATGTTGTTCCTGCTTTGAAAGAGTTAACAGTTCATATCGACCCCGAAGATGATGAACTTGAATCCCCCCAACTTCCTAACTGTTCACATTTAGAACAAAAGATTAAGCAAATTTGGTCATCACATCATGAATCCAGTGATTTACTTGCAGTTACTCTACACATCCTGCACTCTGGAGTGGAAGTTGTATTGCGCGTAGCATCTGAATTAGATGACTCTAAATTTCAAAATATAAGCGAAGAAATTACATCCTTGGATGCCATCTCCAAAGCCGAGTTTGTCTCACTAAGATAATGATGACTAGCAGAATTTCCTGTATTGTGAGCGAAAACAGTCTTCTGTTTTTCAATGGAACCGGGTGGCGTCAAACAACTGCGATTCAGTATCGCGTTTGGGGGGAGGTGGACGCTGGGGGATTTGAACCCCCGGCCTCTTGAGTGCCACTCAAGCGATCTTCCAACTGATCTAAGCGCCCTAAATGCTGCTTCAAGCAAGCCGCCCATCAATCGCCCAATCATAACAGTTGTCAATGACTAATCTCTCGGCCAAACATGAACGTGGGAACAATGTTGGCGGAATTGATTCCGCAAGTACCCACAAATGTCTTTACAAAATGGCTATCAAAACGGGTTTCAGTCATCTGGTTGGATTCTGAAGATGACCGTCTTGGTATGACTAGATTCGAGGAAGGTAACGCCGAATTAGTTCGTCGAAGAAGACTCAAACTAGACCCTGGTGAAATCACAATTGGATTACATCCTAGATTAATCGAAGAGTCAGATTTGCTTAGACATACATTGGCTCATGAATTGATACATGCATCTGGTACCCTAACCCATTCACAAGAACTTCACGATGCAGTGGACAATATTGCTCCAGGAGTTTCAATTTCCGATTCCCCAATGCTCCAAGAAAAGCGTGATGAATTTCTAGGTACGGCGCGAGTCAAGTCATGGACCTGTTCATACTGCGGATATGAGTGGAAACGCTCTACTGTGCGCAAACCACACCGATGCCACAAGTGTGCTCGGCAACTGTAAGGCTGATAGAGGAGATTCGCGCCCGTGGGGTCGGGCGTATGATGTAGTTTGGATATCATATCGGCCTTCTAAGCCGATTACCGGGGTTCAAATCCCCGTACGCCCGCTCACATCTATTCGAATATTGTATTGAATGGGTAATCTCAAACATGGTACTAAATGGTCTATATCATTAGACCGTTTAGAACAGTCATGCAAGAAGTCAGGTCAGTCAAAACAATCGTTCCAACTCACACTGTAATGGAAGGAGGAGGGTTCCAAGTAAGAAGGCCTGCGGCCATGGGTTCTTTGATGAGTCCATTTTTGCTGCTTGATGAAATGGGCCCGGTTGATTATGCGCCTGGAAAAGCAGTAGGTGCACCATGGCATCCGCACCGTGGCTTTGAAACGGTAACATATCTTCTCCAAGGGGAGATGGAACACGAGGATAGTTCTGGAGCCAAAGGGACTCTAACACCCGGCGATGTTCAATGGATGACTGCAGGTAAAGGAATTATTCATTCAGAAATGCCCACTTCAAAAATGATGTTAGAGGGCGGTATGATGCATGGTTTCCAAATCTGGGTTAACCTTCCTGCCAAAGACAAAATGATGAATCCGAGATATCAAGATATCTCGGCCTCAGAATCTCCAATTGCTCAAGAGGATGGAGTCTGGGCAAGAGTTGTTGCTGGAGAATGCTTAGGCGTTGAATCATCCATTGATACTGTCATCCCCATAACCTATGTTCATGTTAAAATGGAACAAGGTAGTACTCTAATCAAAGCTTTAGATCGAGACCTTAATGGTATGCTGTATGTTTTCAAGGGTGAAATTGAAGTTGAAGGGAAATCAGTTTCCGATGGGTCTCTTGCACTCTTATCCAATGGCACAACAGTCCAAGTCAACGCCACTCAAGAATCAGAGTTTCTAATTCTTGCAGGTCCAGAAATAGGGGAACCGATTGCCCGATATGGCCCATTCGTAATGAATACCCGTGAAGAGATTATTCAGGCCATTGAAGACTATCAGAACGGAATCTTAGCTTGAAAGAACCAGTCTACCTTTGGGAAGTCCTCATATAGCAAAGGTCAGTCGGCGGACTGTTCACCATGAAGCGAGGTTCCAGAGCGTGGAAGAAGACTGGTAATCAGCGATGGAAGTGGCGCAAGAAGAAGCTACGCCGTCGTAAGCGTGCTCGCCGACAGGCTAAGCAATGAAGCTGAACGGTAAACGAACAGGGGAGTATAGTATAACCTGGTAGTATTGCTGGCTCCAAATGCACGGAACAAAAGTAGTAATGTCTGATACTGATGTAAAAGTCATTGAAGACGAACTCTTTCCCGCACCAGCCGTACACAAAAACACTTAGTGGCGGATCAGAAGATACCAGCCGGTCGGGGTTCAAATCCCTGTGCTCCCACCACATTTGACTATCAATTCATCTAATCGACTAACCAACATATTGATGGTTGATGCACACTCGAATTAGATTGGGGAAGTATATGCGTCGCGGTTTCACACTCCTTTGTTTGGTTCTATTTATGGCACCTCTTACCGGTTCACTTGGTAATCCTGTCCACACGGATTCTCAGTGGTCCTCAGTAATACCTGAAATGACTCCTGTAATTCATGAGGATATAGATTGGTGGGAAAGAACAACAATGGATTCCAATAGAAATGGAATCTTTGACTCTCTTGAAACCCTAGAAGGTCCCGTTGGCGTCGGCCTTTCTTATGGTCGTGATGTAACTGATTCAGATGTTGCATTACTCGAATCAATGGGCTATGAAATAACAGATGTCATCGAATCAGTTGATGCTATACTACTCGGGGTAATCGATTCTTCAGATGTTTGGACCCTATCAGAACTCGATGGAGTTGTGATGGTTGAAAGATATGGTAAAGTGGTTTTTTGGGGAGATATTCAAACTCCAAATATTAAGTCCGAACCATCAGAGGATTATCCTCACGCTGCATGGAACCACTCACCAATGGGTGGGCTTGGAATCAATATCGCAATGGTCGACACAGGTGTCGATAACGAGCACCCTGGACTAAACTCACATCCGGTACTTGAGAGTAAATTCGTAGCAGGATATGATGCTGTGTGTTATCTTCATACAGGGCTATTGACTTGTATTGCCAATTCTAATTTAGGAAATAGGGAAACAGATGGTTCCTTTGATCCAGATGACGGAAATCAACACGGAACAGCCTGTATGGGAATGGCCAGTGCAACTGGACTTGATGCAAGCGGAGAACAAACTGGATTTGAGGGCAGCGCTCCAAATGCAAGTTTAATCGATGTTAGAATTGGCACTGATGCTGGCGCAGGTCCCTTTGAAAATTATGCTCTTGAGCAAAGTATCTATGAATCTGCAGTTAACGGTATTGAATGGATTATAGATAACAAAGATACTGAATGGGAAGGAGTGGATGAAAGGTTCTACGGAATTGACATTATCTCGCTATCTTGGGGAATTACAAGCCACGAAGGCGGTGGAAGTGATGGCGAAGATATGCATTCTCGTATTCTTAACGTCGCAACTGAAGCAGGTGTAACCGTAAGCGTGGCAGCAGGAAACGACGGGCCAAGCAACGATGGATTGTCTGGTATGGGCTCTTCATCACTCTCAATCACAGTTGGCGCAACCGATGATATGAACACCGTTAACAGAGATGATGATACTATTGCAGGCTATTCAAGTCGTGGCCCACGCAGGGACAATGGTGACTCAAACCCAATCAATGAAATGAAACCAGATGTTACTGCACCTGGTTCGAATATAATTCAGGCAGAGGCATGTGTAACTACAGGTTCCTGTATCAATTCCGTTAATGGTGATGCATCAGAAAATGGCTACACAGGCCGTGGTTCAGGTACCTCTTATGCAACTCCTGCTGTCAGTGGTGTTATCGCATTGATGATGGAAGTGAATGACGAAATTGGCCCGCTTACAATAAGGGAAATTCTTCGCTCAACAGCAACTAGAATGGGTCCTGCCTCTCAGCCAGAACATGACCCTCATTGGAATGTGGATTATGGATGGGGTCTAGTCGATGCACATGATGCTGTTTGGACTGCACGTTATCTAAATGATACTGGAATCAATACTTCAACAATGAATCTTGATCTTCAAGTACATATTGAAAACATCTCTTCAGAGGGTACAGTGAATACATACACTGGGCAAGCATGGAGCCGAGGTGCAGTAATGGATAAAATCGAATATTCTGTCGATGGAGGAGATACTTGGACTGAAGTAATGTATGAATCGGTGAATGGTTCGATGAGTACCTACGAATCATTCCAATTCCAATTTACAGTAGATACTGACATACTTCCAGAAGGATACAATATGGTAATTGTCAGAGGTGTGGACGAAACCGGCGCTTCCTCAATGATCTCATGGGATTCAGTAATCGGTGGAGGAAACGTCGAAACCTATGCAAGTGCTGAATCGCTTGGCAGAATTATTTTTATTGCAATATTTGCCTTATCGATCCTCGTATTTGGGGCTTGGGTTGTTGTACAGCAAAAGACTGACGACCCTCTTGAATTATCTGTTATAGCAAGTGATGTTGAAAGTTTACCACCACCGGTTGACGATGAGCCTTTAGAGGCTACACTGGTAGATGATGTGCCTGAAAGCACCTCATCTTGAAATGTGAGTTCGAAGTCGAGCAGTTATGCGTGGCTTCTCTAAGAGAACTTTGAACATACAGCCTACAGGCGTCCGCAAGATGTTTGATATGGCTGGAGACGATGTCATTTCTTTTGGTCTAGGCGAACCTGATTTCCAACCTCCTGAGGTCGCAATTGAAGCTATGTATCAAGCCATGAAAGATGGCCATAACAAGTATACTACAACAGCAGGACTACCTGCACTAAGGCTCAAGATTGCTCAATCTTGGAGCGAATTATGTCCTGGACTTGATGAAAGCAATGTCTGTATGACCATGAGTGGCACAAATGCATTGCTGAACATCTTTGCATCATTGGTAGACCCCGGGAAAAATGTATTACTTCCAGAACCATACTTCCCATTATATGGTCCAGATGTAGAATTGTGGGGTGGCGAGTCTCGATTTTATGAATGCTTATTTGAGAATGAATTTGTTCCTACGATTGACCATCTAGAAAGTTTAGTTGATGAGAACACTGTAGCGATATTGTATAATTTTCCTTCTAATCCAACGGGCGCTACAATTACTACTACACAACGAGATGAATTACTTGCCTTTGCCCAAAAACACGATCTGTGGATAATTAGCGATGAAGTGTATGACCGAATTGTATTCGATGGAGAACATGTCTCATTTGTTGGAAGTGATGACGAAAGAGTAATTTTGATCAATTCCTTCTCAAAGACATTTGCAATGACTGGATGGAGAATTGGATACATTATGTCTGCTAATAAAGAAGCGATGTCGCAGATGACTAAACTCCAATATTACATTACAGCATGTTCCAATGATGCGATGCAGTATGCAGTACTAGCTGCATTTGAACATGCAAATGACTATCCTGATGAGATGTGTGCTGAGTTCAAAGCAAGAAGAGACCTGATATGCACTCGACTAAATTCTATGCCGGGCGTTCAATGCCATGTCCCCGAAGGTGCATTCTATGTGTTTCCCAAAGTGGAAGTCCCTGGGATGTCAAGTGAAGAAGTGGCTATTGAGTTGCTAAAAGGTGGTGTTTTATGTTCACCAGGTAGTGCCTTTGGCCAATCTGGAGAAGGTCATTTGCGATTTGCATATACTATCTCAAGAGAAGATATCTCTAAGGGTATGGATAAGACCGAAGTAGTGTTGAATAGATTGCGTGGCGAGTGAGATGTGGGCTATATTGATTGAATTTCTTGTAGGTGCAATACTAGCGCATTTGATTACCCGCATACCGCTACTAACATTTCCAAGACTTCGCGCATGGAATGTACAATTCGCACCTCACCCTGAACCTGTATATGTTGGCAGCCACCTCATTCAAAGAATACTACACATGCGTGCTTTTTATTGGCTCGGTTTGTTTTTTGCTCTGATCCCTTTGGTGTTTGGATGGCTTAGTCTAGCGTATGGTTCAGCCCCAATTGGTTTTGGGATGTGGACTGTTTCCGGGTGGCTAGTACTCTCTCGTGTCACAGCATTTATCGCCGGTGAAGAGCATCCATGGACTAAACAACTTGCAATGCGTTTGCAATTGGTGAAGAATGAATCAGAATCAGATGACCAATGTTGTACATTCTCAAATCCCGTATGGGAAATTTCTGCAGTTCGGTGCACTACCTGTGGCAAAAATCTACTCAATATACCAAGGCCAGATCTAGGTCGGCCTCGAAGTGATGGTTGGATACGAGGATTTGTCAGGTTACTGCTTACCGATGGCCAACCAATTGTTGCTAGTGAAGAAGAAGAGTAATCAATCAAACATCGAGCCTAGTCCTTCAAATTCAGAGGTTTCATTTTCCGAAGAAGTAGAGTCTAGGTTTGCAGAAACATCCTCAGCAATTCCGGCATTATCTACGAATGAAAATGTGTCTGATGCTGCTGAGGCAGCCTCCATGCTGCTGCCAATGGATTGTGGCGCAGCATTTGCGGCTGCAATTGTTGTCGAACCAGCAGCTTGTGCTTTCGCAGCGACTCCCGATAATGTAGTTGCGGCAATTCCTATGCCCACTCCTACAGCGGCTCCTGTAACAGTGCCAACAACTCTTCCAGTTGCTACAAGTGCTCCTCTGTCGCCTTCTTGCTCTGGTGTTTTGAGTTCCGCCTCATCGCCAAGCCTCATCCATTCTGGTGGTTTACCCGATGCTCCGCCCAAGCATGCCAAAGTAGTGAATGCGGCAAGTGGCATTACCGCAAGTGCGGTTAGAAGATCTAGGAATGAAGTATCAGGAACACTCCCAATACGAAGGAAATCTTCCATGAAAGATTGTTCTAAGTGTAAATTGTGAGTGACATCAGCACCTACCCAAGATAGTACGATTACACTTGCAAGCCGCCCCATCATCCATAGTACCAGAACTGGTGCTAACCAAGACAGTTTTGTCATTGAAACTAGCCACCGTCTTGTAAAAGCGGCGATTGTAATATGCTTTCGTGCAAATTTTGGAAAGATTCGCATGACCATTATCAGAACCATAAGATAACAAGTCAGTGCAACTTCCAACCTGCGGTTCGGTCTTAGCCATTCTTCTGGTACAAAAATCACAAAGCCAAGCGGGATAATTACTAGCAATAGTTGAAATGGAATTGCCAACAATACTAGTCCCCCATGAGTAGAAAGAAGAGAGTGACGTTTACTGATTCTATCACTGACCATAACAGTCATTCGTGCATGAGGTGAGTGGGCATGTCTTTTTCTGGAATTACGTAAAACAGCAGCATCTCGTTTCGACCGAGTTAGCCCCATAGCAGCTAGCCATCCTCCTTTTTCAACGATATAAATTGGAGTGAATCCCCCCGATAATAGCGCCAGTAACAATGCAAGCATTCCATATGCAAGGGATGCAGCAACTATCCAAGGTATCATCTCTAAGCGGAATGACATGGTGAAATTTTCTGATGCAAATTCAAAATTTATCAAGTAAGTAATTGAAAAAGCAGCCATTGGAGTGAGGAAAATCTGACAGAAAACGAGCCCTGTTAACCAGAGTCTAGCCGCCAACGGCCCTTTGTCCGCGTACTCACTCACAGCAGTATCCCGCCCCTTCACTATGTCAAAGGTTGCGCTTCATTACCACCCCTTCAAGGCGATTAAAACAGTGCTTAGATTCAGCCATTACCCCCTGTCCCCTACGGGGACATGGGACGGGGACATTCATATGCGGAATCAATGTCGCATAGGTGTTGATGAATATGCGCAAGTCGATACCATTCCTATTGGTGACCATTCTTCTAATGCAATCTATTCTTAGTTTAACTGTGGATAATGCGGAGGCAACCTCGGGTCGCGGTGGTTCATCTGATGATTTCTCGGTGTCAGAAATAGAAGTCAATTCATCAGAAGCAAATCATTGGATCCAGCCAGACGGAAGCGTAGTTGTTTACATCGCTAAAGGCGACATGGTTGATATTTCGGTTGAAGTAAAGCGAGGAGGAAATGCTCTACAAGGTTCAACTGCCAAAGTTACAGTTGAAATGGTTCATCCGATTGGCTTTGTGATGAATTCAACTTCATGGCAAACCGTCCCTATGCTGGGTGGGCAGTCCTACACTGACACATTCAACTGGGAAGCCTTTGTGGCTCACTCTTACCTAGATGTTGCAACCAACGAACTATCGGGCGGAGTAATAATTCGTGCATCAGTTTACAATTCCGCAGACGATAGAAACGATAATGATATCTTAGAGTACACTCTTCCAGTAGCCTTGTCGCAAGATAAGATGGATGCAGAAGGTGATCCTCGTGACCAAGCACTACCAACCGCTTCGATTCCAACATTCTATGGTGGAGAATACCCACTTGATGGTAGCGATGCTAATGGAATCGGGATTTGGCAAGCAGATAATTCCGCTTCCGCGGTCGGGACTGCAAATTGGAGGCATGCGAACTCAGGTTCAGATTATCCTTCAGCATCACGTAGCCGTTTAGTCTTCGCTTTCCGTGGCGCAGATAGTAACTGTGGAAATGGCGCCTCTCTCGATGGGGGATTATCGCAACAATACATCCAATGGATGTGTAAAATGCAACTAAACTCTGCAGGATTAGTTTCTGCTCAAATGCACGTTCAAACATGGGGTCAAATGGGTGCAGGAGACTTTGTAGCACTAGAGTTATGGAGAGGTAACGGTGCACCAGCAAGTACAATTTCTCACAATTTCGTTGAAGATGCTCCAGGCACTACTGCAGGCGCATGGAGTAATATTTCTTGGGACCCTACTGAAGAGTTAGGTGGTCATTCATGGTCTTATGGAATCTTATTCCAGTCCGATGGTTCGGGAGCATCTAGCGGAATGCATGTTGACGATTTCGTAATGTTTGGAATCGAGAAGGTTAGTGAATATACTCTGAGTATTTCTTGCGACAATCCTTCCGGCGGTTACACAACACCGCCAAATACAATTGTACCAATGTTCTGTTCAATACAGAACAACGGATACATGTCTGCACAGGTCCGTATCGAATCAAATGTATCAAATGCATCTTGGATGAACCCAAGTCTTCCGATGATTAGAATCGATAGCCAGCACCCAACGCAACATGGTACCAGCGTAATTCTACCGGCAATTCCTGCGGGTAACACTTCTGAAATGTGGATCAATCTTTCAATACCTGCTGGTGCAGATGTACAGCAACAAGTTTGGCAAATATGGTGGGCAGATGCTGGAGGCACACAATTAGGAGAAATGGGCCGAATCTCTGCCGATATTGCTATCACAGAACAATATGGCGTTCACTTATCATCAACAGCGCCACTACTAGCGGCTTCCTTGGCTCCAGGCTCTTCCACTGACATCCCATTCAAGTTACAGAATGCGGGTAACCGTGAAGCAGGCTACACCGTTACATCTAACTTCCAAGGCGATGATTGGGTTTCATTCGTTACCGATTTGAATCACAGTATAGTTCAGATGCCAATGCCATTAGCTAGAGGTGAACAAATCGAATTGCTACTGAATGTAACAGCGCCTTCTACAGCAACACCTGGTGAAATTCCATTCTCTCTCCGTGCAGTTTGTCCATCATGTGGCCAAGCATTGTTTGGAAATGATGTTATTTCAAAGAAAATAGATGTCCCTGTCCTAAGGGAATTCACAATGACTGCAGAGGAGTTAGAAATCGAAGCAGCAGCAAATGGTAATTCTAGAGTAGTTTACATCGATTTACTAAATCTTGGTAATGATGATGAAGTCTATTCGCTTGAATTAGTTCAATCTAATTGGAAATTAGAAGCTTACCTTTCTGCAGCTGAAACACCAATGCTTGATGCATGGGATGGAGAAACTAGCATCGCCCTAAATCTGCCAATGCCTGTTGGATTGGCTCCGGGGCTTTACACTGCTAGAATAACCGCAACTAGTGTTGACGATCCAATGGCAAAAGAACAGATAACCATCAATATCGATGTTACAGATACTGCAGCGGTTTGGGTTTCTGATGAAGATGCAGACCAATCCTACATTCCTGGAGATGTAGCGCAATCAATGCGCTTTGAAGTACGCAACAATGGCAATGAAGCGGATCGCTTCAATATGTCCATGGATATACCTGAAGGAATGGATGCAAGCTTTGGGCTGTTGGTTGAAGGCGAAACCACTCCGCTCTTAGAGCCGGGTGAATCTTACAATGTCACCGTTACATTTACCTTCGCTGATGGAACTAATGGACAATTAATTCTCAAAGTCATTGCAACCAGTGTAAACGATGATAGTGTTTCTAGTTACGGAAAATGTACATACAGAGTCGGCTCCCAAAATTGGATAAGAATCATTTCCACAGAATCAACGATTATTGATGAGGCAGGCGAGTATGAAATTACTGTACGTGTTAGAAACCAGTACACTGAAGGCCAATCCGTGACTATGTCAATGGATCAGCAAGGAACCAACCGTTGGTATAGTTCTTCTATCAAATCTAGTGACAGAGATTTCTGGCTAGAATTGGAGGGGGAAAGGGAAGTAACCATTGTCTTCGAAGTACAAAGTTCAATCCTACTGACCCTAGATGAAGAATTCATTAATACCGAAGTTACAATTTGGGCAGTTTCCAATTCAGTAGAAGATGCTGCATCCCTACAACTCCCAGTTACCCTGAAACGAACATCAGATAGTAATGACGTAGTATCCTCTTCAGACAGCGACTCTTTCGATTGGGTTGGGATTAGTACATGGGTCGTTGGAACAGCTCTTATCATTGCTCTACTCGGAGCGTTGTTAATGGTCCTGAATGGTACTGAAGAAGAAGAGGAACAGAATTGGGCCGAGGATGGATATGAAGACAACTTGACGGCAACATATGGTGCGGTTGCGGCTGCCCCGACAATAGGTGCCCCTGAAGTTCAAATGCCAGCCCCAGATGTCATAGAATCACCTCAAATCGCTGCTCCACCTGAAGTCGTTTCTGGTCCTCCTGTGCCCGCAGCAGGCCTTCCAGATGGATGGACTATGGAACAATGGGGACACTATGGCCAGCAATGGCTTGATAATCAACAGTGATGTTGCATCGACGATGGGTTGAAGTCATACCCCCCGTGCCGGTGAACTGCAGAGGTTTTGCATATGTATGGAAATGGACAAGCACCAATCTTTATTCTAAAGGACGGAGTTCAAAGAACTCGAGGTCGTAGCGCACAGTCAAACAATATAGCAGCAGCTAAGGCTGTTGCAGATGCTGTAAGGAGTACTCTCGGCCCTAAAGGAATGGACAAAATGTTGGTTGACAGTATGGGCGATGTGGTAATCACCAATGATGGTGCTACAATTCTCAAAGAAATGGATATAGAGCACCCTGCTGCTAAGATGATTATAGAAGTTGCAAAAACTCAGGAGCAGCATTGCTATGACGGAACTACCACTGCTGTAGTTCTCGCTGGTGAATTGCTAAAGAGGTCAGAAGATTTGATTGAACAGAATGTTCATCCAACTGTAATCTGCGAGGGTTTCCGTTTGGCTGCTGAAAAGGCAGTAGGATGCCTTGCATCTCATGAAATTTCAACCCAAAATGATGACAAAGTATTGATGGAGGTTGCTAAGACCTCTCTAACAGGGAAGTCTGCAGGAGCAGTTAAGTCATTCTTGGCAGATATTTGTGTCAGAGCAGTAAATTCAGTAGGAACTATTGATGATGGTGAAAGAATCGTCGACCTTTCAGATATTAAGGTCGAAAAGCGCCAGGGTGGTTCAATCAAGGACAGTACTCTTGTCGATGGAATAATTCTCGATAAGGAGCGCGTCCATGCAGGAATGCCTCGTTCGATTTCTGGAGTAAAAGTTGCTCTTATCAACAGCGCTATCGAAGTTAAGAAAACTGAGGTAGATGCGAAAATCCAGATTACTGATCCCTCAATGCTAGCATCATTCCTAGATGAAGAAGAAAACTACATCAGAGGATTAGTGGACAAAATCAATGCCAGTGGGGCAAATGTGGTCGTCTGTCAAAAAGGAATAGACGACCTTGCTCAACACTACATGTCGAAAGTTGGAATTTTTGCTATCCGTCGTGCTAAAAAGAGCGACATGGAAGCTCTTTCAAAAGCAACCAGTGGACGAGTTGTCACCACTATCGATGATTTAACATCGGATGATTTGGGAATAGCGGCGAAAGTAGAAGAGCGTAAAATCGGAGAGTCTAACATGACTTTCTTTACTGGATGCCCAGAAGCAAAATCAGTTTCAGTTCTACTTCGTGGTGGAACCGAACATGTTGTCGATGAAATCCGTCGTGCATTCGATGATGCAGTCGGTGTGGTTTCAGTCGCTTGGGAAGACGGAGCGGTTCTGACTGGAGGTGGCAGTGTTCTGGCTGCCCTTTCACGTGACCTGCGAGCCTATGCTGAATCGATAGGTGGGCGTGAACAAATGGCGATCGAAGCCTTTGCTAGCGCACTCGAAATAGTTCCAAGAACTCTTGCGGAAAATGCAGGATTAGATCCAGTTACCACAATTATCGAATTACGCAAATCCCATGCAGATGGTAAAGCATTCTCTGGAATTAATGTTGAAGACGGAGGCGTTATGGATATGCGTGCTGCAAATGTATTGGAACCACTACGTGTCGTTGAACAAGCTATACAGTCGGCCACAGAAACAGCAATTATGATTCTAAGAATTGATGATGTAATTTCATCCAAGGGTGTCTCTGGCGGAGATATGATGGGTGGAATGGACGACTTCCACATGTGAAGTTCACCCTGTCTAAACATGAATAATGCCCCTCTCCCTAAAGGGAGAGGCGAGGAACCTTCAAAGACTACATACGAGTCGAGCGTATTGCTCACATCTGAGCAGGGGTGAACTCATGCCAACCGTCGCTAAGGTCTGGATAGAGGAAGATTGCATCACCTGTGATGCTTGTGAAGATATTTTGCCCGAGGTTTTCGAGGTAACTGATGATACGAGTCAGATAAAGTCGGATGTTCGCGAAGACGGTGCTTTCGATAGGAACACTGGTTTCTCATCAATTAAAACTCAGTTTCGAGCAGAATACTCAGAACTAATCGAAGAGGCTGCAGATGCCTGCCCAGTCGAGATTATCAAGTTCGAATACGAGGGTGGCACCGCAGAGGTAGTCAGCGAAGAAGTTGCACCTGTTGTCGATGCCGCTCCTGCTCCAGCAGCGGCTTCCGCTGATACGGGAGATAATTCTGGAGTTCTTGCCGGAGTTCTTTCTGGAGACCGCAGTCTTGCAGTTTTCTTTGGTTCACAAACCGGCAACGCAGCAGGTTTAGCAGAGAAGACCGCTAAGAAAGCAGCAGCGTATGGTTTGGAGGCATCTGTTATCGATATGGATGGTTATGATCAAACCAAGTTTGCAACACACAAGAGAATTCTGATTATTACCTCGACGTGGGGCGAAGGCGAAATGCCAGATAATGCAGAGGAACTTTGGAATGCAACTTGCAGTTCTAATCCTGGACTTTCAGGAGTACACTACTCTGTTTGTGCAATCGGAGATTCATCGTACGATGAGTTCTGCAAAGCAGGTACCGACTGGGATGGTAAATTTGCATCTCTCGGTGCAACATCAATTTTGGATATTAAATTGTGCGATGTGGACTTTGATGAGCCATGGAGTCAATGGGTTGGCGAAGTTCTTCCAAGAATTGCCTGTGTCGATTCAGGTGGAGTATTCCAAGAAGATTTAGTTGAAGCAATGATTGCTTATGGCGCTGGCGAAGAAGACGACGGCGTAGATGCCGGAGATTTCACCCCTGCAAATATCATTCAGCCAGCAATATCTCTCACAATGCGTATTTTCAGATACGACCCTATACTGGCCCAGTCTGGATACGATACAGTGGCAGTAAATCTCCCTGGTCATGCTAGTATTGAGGATGCACTGGTCGCCGTAAAGCGGGAAGTGGATGGTTCTCTTACATTCCGTAGTGGTGGGCTAGTAGGCCAAAACCCACTTTCAGGAATTAAGGCAAATGGCAGAATTTTACCTGCAGATACTACCAGAATCTGTGATCTAGTAAGCGATGGAGAAACTCTCACTCTCGAACCAGTCCCAGGATATGAGGTAGTGAAAGATCTGATGGTCTCATATGACCGCTATGACTATGCTCGTGCAGATTCTAAACCTTGGTTGGAAGCAGACCCACGCCAAGGTGAAAGATTGGCTAATGGCTCTCCAATCGGTGTAATGTCATCATCTGAAGCTACTTATCTTCACACTTTAGCAGATGTAGGTTCACTCCAACTGGTAAATGCTATGTCGGATACCTATGACGTCGATGAAGTATATTCTGGCCCAGGTCTCGCTCTCCAGCGATGGGTTAGAAGTCAAGACCCTCGTTCAGGAAAGGCGCACATCAAGCAGATGTTTGACTTGATGCAAGGCAAAGGTGGCGTATGGGATGAGGCAGATATTTCCTCGATACACCGCCATGGAATCGATGGGTCACAAGCCGCAGATTCACTATACGCTGCAAGAGCACGTCTATTGGCTGAATACAAATTTGTCGGAAAGACTGGTCGGCTGGTCAAAACATACGCACGTTCAGTAAAGATGTCTGGTAATGTTAACGAGACTACACTTTATCGCTCAGTGCTAGGTCCTTTGGGGCTTGGTTCTAACATAATGAATGGTATATCTCTCAGGATGATGCTAGGATTTACACGCAATGGTGGTCCAATGATGCGTGGATTCCAAGGAATGCTTGTTCCACCTGCTGGAATTGGAAAAATACCAAACATGTTCAACTCCAAAATTGCCAACCATCACGAGGTTGTTGCAATATTCAATGAATTAGATGGGAGATTCTGAGGTGATAGCATGGTAAAATATTCTTATTATCCCGGAAATGTAGCTCGCCAATCATCACGAGAGGTCGAAGATACAATTCAACCGCTTTGCAAAACCCTTGGGATCGAACTGATTGAAATCGTTGGCTACAACAGCGATGGTGGAAATATAATCAAGCAAGGAAATAGAGAATTACAACTTGCCCTAAACGCTCGTAATCTAGCACTTGCTGAGAAAAAAGGCCATGATATAATCACTGCTTGCGCTTCCGCCCAAGGTATTCTCCATGAATCTCTAGACACTTTCCAGAATGATGAAATCGCACTAGCAAGTGCAAATCGTGTTTTGGAAAAAACCACGGGACTTACACTAAATGCATCAGAGATTTCTTCTAGCCATCTGTTGCATGTACTTGTAGATGAAATTGGGTTGGACAAAGTGGAAGCCGCTGTAGTCAACCCTCTAGATCTTGATATCGCTTGCTACTACGGACCACATATGCAGCGTAAAGGTGCATGTGGAGGTGACGATGCTTGGAATCCGACATACATGGAACAACTAATCACTGCCCTTGGGGGTCGTCCTGTCGAATACAAGACCAAGACAAGTAGTGTAGGAAATCCGTCACTGCTTTCGCTTGGAGATACTGTCATGAAGATGACCGCTAGGGTACTAAATGATGCAAAGAAAGCTGGTGGACAAGTATTGGTTAGTGCTTGTACACAATCACATTCGAATCTTGATTCATATCAGGGTAAAGCAGGAAGAGTTGCAAACAAAGACACTAGTATTCCTGTAGTTAATCTCACTGAGATTATCGCCTTCGCTTTAGGTCACTTTACCGACCGTTTTGCACAATTAAGAACCCGTGCAATCCTCATCGGTTCATGAATTGCCATGCAAAAATTTGAATAAGTCTCTGGCTTGAATTGACGAGACACCTTTTATTTGGGTAAGTTCATGCTCACTAATCATACAAAGCCCCATTATATCTCCAGCAACACTCATTATCTTCGTGGCTGTTTTCGTTCCAATACCCGGTAATTCTGCTAGTATTTTTGTTCTTTGAGATACGACTTCATTTGACCATTTCTGTGCGAGCGGCCCAACCTCTGATTCACCATTAATTATTGACATAATTTCAGCAGATGCAGCAGTAATTGCCGATTTTTCTGAATCGATAGGCTTCTTTCTAAGGTGACTCATCAATAAATCTAGAATCCGAGCCTCTCTTTTTGCAGCTACCGATACAAAACGAGCAGTTTGTTCTGGAGACCCAGTCATTATTACAGGCAGACCCAGATCAAGTGTTATCCATGCCATTGCACCATGAATTGCATTTGGATGAACCCTTTGCGTTTCATTTGATTCGATGATGATTAGCGGCCGTGGTGCAGCACTGTGCAATCTTCTTGCCTGGTGAATCAACCGTCCATCAATTAAGGAGTCGACAAGGTCTCTAGCACTCTTTCTCTCGATTAAGATTCTATCTGAAATTCGAATATCACCGACGGTTAAATGCTGCATACTGATTTCATGGCCCTGTAATTTTAGCATTGCAGGTAAAGTCGAATTAGCTTCTCGATGGTCGATTACAATCATAGTTTGAGAATCTTTTTCTTCACTCATTGAATCTGATTCAGTTTGTGCTGCGCTAGCAGTAGATGACTCTTTATCTCTAGAATGCGTAATTGTTCCATCAAGAACAGGTTTCCACCATTTTTCATCTCTTTTTTTACCATCATCTTTCGCCTTCACTGGAGATGTACTAAATTCCGAAAGTGATCTTTGTGCTCTTGGGCGGTTGGCAGGAGAATAAGTGCTGGTTGTTGATTTCTTCTGGACTGGGTTTTTTTGTGGTTCAACTTTCTTTTCGCGAAATAGTCTTTTTTCTTCAGATTCGATGAAAGATTCTGCATTTTCACCATCAACTGAAAATGCAGATAATACATTTTCATTTGGAGCAGCCCTTCGAGGTAGTCGTGATTGCTTTTGTAATGAGTCTAGAGTTCTATACATCAGTTCCTCGCGCCGTAATGATGCTTGTTGAACATACTCATCACGCGTACCTTGCGCAATCAAGATATGTACTTCTCCATCCTTCTGTCTGGCCGTACGACCTCTCCTTTGAATTGCTCTTATTGCACTGGGAACCGGCTCGTATAGAATCACACTATCGGCCGCAGGGACATCAAGTCCTTCCTCGCCAACGCTTGTAGCAACTAAGACATTGATTTCACCTTCTTTGAAACGTTCTAATTGCTCAATCTGCTCCTTTTGTTTCATTCCCAACTGGCTACCTTTGCTTGCTTGTCCTACGAAACGGCCTGGTTTTATTCCTGGAATTTTTTCAAGAATCTCCATCAGGTTGTTCACAGTATCTCTATATTCAGTGAAAATTATGACCTTGCCTCCGTTCTCTAGTCCGCTACTTACCAACTCTGCTACCAGTGCTGGTTTGGGGTGGCACTCTTGTTTGGTGGCAGATTCTCTTAGCAGATTTGCAACAGGCGGCAATGAGAGGAACCGTTTGGTTTTCCGATCCTTATCTCCACGAGCTCTTTCAAGATACATTATTGCACACCTTAGGCCCTGCGTGTCAAGTAAATCGATCAGCCGGTGTAGTCTTCTCAGGTCGCCGATTCGTTTGGCAGCATCATAACCGCGTGCATCCCCTTTGCCTATTGCCGCACTTGCTCTGCGTTGTGCTTCTTCGATAGCAGCAGTCGTAATTCTACCATGGCTGGTAAGGAAACCACCGCGCTTTAGTAGTTCACCTTCTTCAGCTTCTAAGATTCTGAGAGGTCTAATAATTTCTAATAATTTATCTGGCAGATTCAAATTATGTTTTTCGATATCCATCGATGTAATGTATGGCTGAACTAAATCGTCGTCTCTCTTTGTGATATGTAATCGCTCTATTCCGAGACGTTGAATAATTTCTAGAACCTTGGCTGCCTTTACGCCTGGTGAAGCGGTAGCTGCTAGGATTAGGGCTTTTGGAGATGCTTCAAGATACATGTCACCTAATTGCGCCATTGAATCTGAACCGGTTGCATGGTGTGCTTCATCCACAATGAGTAAATCAATTTCCGAAAGTAATATTCTTCCATTCCGGGCATCGTTTCTAATTACATGGGGCGTAGCCATTACAATTTTTGCATGTTTCCAAATCTCTTCTCTCTTTATTGGCCGATCTTGGCCGGTCAGAGTTACAATTCTTTCAGAATCTATTTTCAAAAATTCTTTAGCCATCTTTGCTTGTTGGGCTACAAGACCTGTTGTTGGAGCAACCAATACAATTCTCCCAGGGCCATCTATTGCCTCAGCCATCGCCATCCATTGAACAGCGGTTTTCCCTAGACCAGTCGGCATTACTAGGAGTGTTGAACCCGAAATTGCTTCTTTGGCAGCCTTCAATTGATAAGCCCTAGCTTCGACCCCATCATCGAGGAGTGGATGCGAAAGCACCGGGGTCATGCCAGCCTTTGTGTGGCGGTGGCTCAAGAGGATTTGCATTACAGGTCGTTCAGATTTACCCCTCTACCAAAAGGCTTGAAGACCGTCAATTACCATAGACGCCCAGCGGCCCTATGTGCCGTTCATAACCGAACCACTCATATACGGGAGGTAAGTCGGCAGACTGCTCAGAAGGTGAGCAGCCAGACACAGTGGGCAATGCACCGCATCCCATTACTCTTGGTCCCAATCGTGGACTGAGAGCCGGTGTCACGGCTTCTCCCCAGCCTGAAGAGCCTCTGTACGCCCCTTATCGGGGGGCCAATGCGGAGTAACAAAACATAGGAGGCCGAACAAATGGCAAAGAGAAGTCACCCACGACGTGGAAGCATGGCATTTAGCCCGCGTAAGCGGTCAGCACGCCATTTTGGACATGTCAAGTCGTGGCCAGAAACCGATGCGAGTGAGGTCCGTGTACAGGGATTTGCAGGCTGGAAGGCAGGCATGACCCACATCATGGCTCGTGATATGAACCCTAAATCGAACAGCGCAGGACAGGAAGTAAGAATTCCAGTTACTGTTGTGGAAGTACCAAAAATGCGTGTACTTGGTGTACGTGGTTATTCCATGACACCTTATGGTAAGCAAGCCGCTGGCGAAGCATGGATCGATGCAGAACAAATTTCTGAAGCATTCCCTCAACTATTCCGCCGCCTTCATAATAATGCACTTAATTCACATGATTCGGAGAAACATATCGAAGCACTAGAGTCTGGGGACCTAGTGGAAGTTAGAATCATTGCCGCAACACAACCTCATTCAATAACTGGAACTCCTTCCAAAACTCCTGAAGTAATGGAACTTGGACTAGTCGGAGGCGATAGTGCTGCTAAACTAGAGTGGGCTAAAGAGCACCTTGGTCAAGAACTCTCAATCAGTGACGTATTCGAAGAAGGAGTCTTTGTTGATTCAGTCGGAGTTACCAAGGGATACGGATGGCAAGGTGTCATCAAGAGATTTGGTGGTAAACTGCAATCTCACAAGAACTCTAAGAAGCGCCGTCAACATGGAAACATGGGTGACTTCGGTACAGGGTACGTCCGTAAGACTATCCGCCAGGGTGGTCAAACTGGATACCACCAGCGTACAGAGTATAACAAGAGAATTCTATCTATTGCATCTGCTGAAGACAAGGCTATCACTCCTGCTGGAGGGTTCTTGCACTATGGCGAAGTAAATTCCGAATACATACTGGTTAAGGGAAGCCTACCAGGTCCTGCTAAGCGCCTGGTTAGATTCCGTGACGCAACACGTGGGTCCGATAAGGCAACACACCCTTACGAGATCACATACGTTAGTACAGCTAGCAAACAGGGGGTCTGAAGATGAAGGTAGAAGTACACAACATCATCAACAAAATCGAGCAAGACGAACTCGATGCTGGGCGTCTACAGGAAGTTTACGAAATCGATATCGAACTTGGGAAGAAGGTTTCACTTCCAGAATCTTTCAATTCAGAAATCAGAACTGATTTGGTCAAGTTAGCAGTTGCAAGCGCACGTGCTAACCGCCGCCAAGCATACGGTTCCAATCGTCATGTTGGAAAGCGCAAGCCTATGAGCGGTATGAAGCACTCCGTTGAATGGTGGGGTAAGGGACGTGGTGTATCACGTGTCATGCGTCGTACCGGACAGCGCCGTGCTGCACAAAACCCTCACACACTGGGTGGTCGCCGTGCTCACGGTCCTAAGGTCGAGAAAGATTGGTCTCGTAAGTTGAACCGTACCGAGCGCAGACTTGCTCGTAACTCAGCACTAACGGCAACAACTGATGTCTCTATGGTCTCCGGCCGTGGACATCGTTTTGCTGATGAAATCTCTTCACTACCTATTATCTTAGGAGATTATTCTGAGAATGGTAAGAAAATCGATATCGAAGCATTCAACCTATCTGGTGGAACTCGCAAAGTTAGCGCGATTTTCGAAGCACTTGGCTTAGGTGAAGATCTTCGCCGTGCCAGCAATGGTCGTAAAATCCGTGCTGGTAAAGCTACAATGCGTGGACGTGTCCACAAGACACCTAAGAGTGTCCTACTAGTAGTTGCTAACAAGGATGGCCTAGCAAAGGCTGCCCGCAATCTTCCAGGCGTCGACGTAGTCGCTGCCAAGGATTTGTCTGCTGAGCATCTCGCCCCTGGTGGCGACCTCGGCAGACTAACTGTCTTCACCAAGGCAGCAGTGGAGGCACTGAACTGAAGGAGGTGTGATGAATGGTAAATCCGTACGATGTAATCATGATGCCGTGGATTACTGAGAAGGCTATGGAAGCAAGAACTTCCGTAAACCGTCTTGAGTTTGTAGTCCGCCGTAGCGCAACTAAGGAAAAGATAGCAGCAGCTGTTGAGAAATTATTCGATGCTGAAGTTGCTAAGGTCAATGTCCGTAATACTAAGAACGGAAAGATAGCTAGCGTCAAACTCGCTGAAGGCTATCATGCAGATGAGGCTGCTATGCGTCTAGGCGCATTCTGATGAGGTGATATCATGGGTAAGCGAACACGTTCACAGAAGAAGGGAAGCTCACCACGTTACCGCGTGTCGAGCCACAGATTCCCTGGAGCAAACAATATGCCAAGAGTAGAAGGAATCGTTGGAGAAGTCATTGAATTGGTACACAGTCCAGTTCACACTGCACCTCTTGCGCGCCTTAAACTACCTGATGGGGAAACTCATTTGGTCGTTGCAACAGAAGGAATCGCAATTGGTTCCAGTGTTGCAATAGGTGACGATGCTGCACTAAGGCCTGGAAACATTACTTCCATTGCAAAAATTCCCGAAGGTACCGCAATCAACAATCTAGAAATCCGTCCTGGTGACGGTGGAAAGATTGCACGAACTGCAGGAAACTCCGCACATATCGAAGCACATCTCGATAATGGTAGGGTTCGTGTCAGACTTCCATCTGGCGTAACCAAAGAGATGGTAGGTACTTGCCGAGCAACAATCGGTGTTCTTTCCGGACATGGCCGTGGAGAAATGCCACTGCGTACCGCTGGTGCTGCCTTCTACAAGGCAAAAGCACGTGGTAAATTGTTCCCTCACGTAAGTGGTGTAGCAATGAACCCTGTAGATCACCCGCACGGTGGAGGAAACCACCAAGCGGTACACGGTCCGAATTCTGTCGCTCGTGGCACCTCCCCTGGTGCTAAGGTCGGAAACATAGCTCCAAGCCGCACTGGACGAGGCCGCGGCAAGAAAATCTGAGGTGAACTAATATGGCGAAGAAGAAGAAGTCATTCATGACCCCAAAGGCGAGCCGAAGAAAGGCTCGTAAGAAACGTACAACTGTAACCGGTCGCAAGAAGAAGGAATTCACATACCGTGGGTATGATGTTGAGGAACTGAAGGCTATGCCTATTTGGCCGCCTGAAGATGAACCAAACGCTCCTTCTGTCATTATGCTACTTACCAGCCGTACTCGCCGATCTATTGGTCGCGGGCTATCTGTTGAAAATGAGCATTTCATTGCACGTATGCGCCGTTCAACTGGCCGTACAGTCCGCACACATCGTCGTGATGTCCCAATCCTGCCTGAGTTCGTTGGAAAGAGAATTGCTGTCCATAATGGACAGAATTTCGTTGAAATCGAAGTCAAGCCCGAGATGATAGGCCACTATCTTGGAGAGTTTGCCCTAACTAGGAAGAATGTAACGCATTCTGGACCTGGTGTTGGTGCAACCCGCTCTTCTTCACACGTGGCACTGAAGTGAGGTGATTATGATGGGTTGGAAGAAATCAGAAATGGACCGCAGGTCCAAGCGTAAGGAACTCCCTCAAAAGGGATACACTCAGCTTCTGCAGGGAAGTCGTCTGGCAACAGCACGTGCTGTTAACAACGACGTCCACGTAAAGCACCTCTTTGAAATTAGTCGTGCTATCAAGCACCGTACCGCAGGTGAGGCAATTACATTCCTCAACAACGTACTAAAAATCGACAGTGACAGGCCAGATATTCGTAAGAAGGCAACAGCTGTACCATACCGTATGGGTTCCGGAAACAAGAAGCGCAAGCGCTCCGGACCTTCGATGGTTGGTCACCGTAAGGGTGGAGTTGGACCAGGTCGTTATCCAGTCAAGGGTAGCCGCATTATGATAAAACTCATTCAGAGTTGTATGGAGAATGCACGTCACCAGTACGAAGATATCGATCCTGAAGAGATGGTAATTACACACTGTGCTGCACACCGCGGTCAGATTAAGCGTGGATGGATTCCACGTGCACGTGGAAGCGCATCTCCAAGTAACCACTACCGAGTAAATCTCGAACTATTTCTAGAAGACTTCAGCGGTGCTGAGGACGAACTGGAGGACGACTTCTGAGGTGAATATCATGAGTGATAATAAGAGCACACTAAGACGCATTATCGACCGTAACGTCGAACGCCACCTAGTCAAGGAATTCTTGATGGAAAACACCTCAAAAGCCGGATTTGGCGGACTAGATATCCGTCGTACACCTACTGGTACTGAAGTAACAGTCAAGGCTGAACGCCCTGGAATGGTCATCGGACGCAAGGGTAAGATCATCAACGAACTACAAAAGAGACTCAATGAAGAATTCAGTCTTGAGAACCCTCGACTAAAGGTCGATGAAGTTGAAGACCCAGCACTAAACGCTCAAGTTATGGCAGAAAAGATTGCTAGCGCTATGGAGCGTGGATGGTATTACCGCCGTGCAGGAGCATCTGCAGCTATGAACATCATGGATGCGGGAGCACGTGGCGTCATTGTCACCCTAGCCGGTAAATTGACTGGAAGTCGAAACCGAACACAGAAATTCATTCATGGGCACATCAAGTATTGTGGTGAAACCGCAATCCAGCACATGGACAAAGGATATGCAGTTTGTATCAAGAAACTTGGAACAATCGGTGTATCTGTGGCAATTATGCGTAAGGGTACTAAGTTGCCTCACGAAATCACAATCTTTTCTAAAGAAGAATTACGAATTCGTGAAGAAGCAAACGCGGCTAAAGAACCTGCTCCGGAGGGATCTGAGTGACACATGTATCTAGCCGTGAAATCGAATCAATGAGTGCTGAAGCTCTTGTTGACCGATTAGAAGAGTTGCAAGAAGAACTTCTGCAACTTCGTGCTGAGCAAGCACTTGGTGGCACACCCTCTAACATGGGTGCGTTCAAGGCTTGCCGCCGTTCTATTGCACGTATTAAGACAAAGATGGTATCAAATTAAAATCAATAAAAAATAATAGAAGGAGGTGAATGAAAATGGCTGCAATTTGTAATGTATGTGGACTCCCAGACGAACTATGTATTTGTCAAGAGATTGCTAAGGAGCAACAGAAAGCCACTATCAGCATCGACCGCCGCCGCTATGGCAAGATTGTTACTAAGATAGAAGGGATTCTTGATTCCGCTATCGATATTAACGAACTTGCAAAGCTCCTGAAGAACAGGTGCGCTGCTGGTGGTACTGTGAAAGGCCGTGTGATTGAACTTCAAGGAGATCACAAGAAAAGGGCAGCAGCAGTTCTTTCAACAAACGGATTCAATGTGGAGGTGCGATGAAATGGTTAACGCAATTCTGAATCAATCATGGATTGGACGTGACATGTCAGTCACTTCCTCTCCAGACCAGGCTCTAGTCGGCCGAAGTGGAATCATCGTTGATGAGTCCAGAGAAACCATTACTATTCTTGAGAATGACCGTGAGGTCGTTTTCGGAAAGAATTCTATTGAATTCAGTATCGGTGGCAGCAATGCTACCATCGTCGGTGCGTTGACGCGGCAACGTTCCGAGGATAGAATATACCGCAACCATAGGAGTGAGTGATTACGATGCGTGACATCGGAGTTGATGTAAAGCCGCCAACAGGCGATTGGGATAATGATGAAAACTGCCCGTTCTATGGGTCCTTGCGCCTTCGTGGCCAAGTGCTCGAAGGAACAGTGGCTAGTGTAGGAATGGGACGTACAATCGTTGTCGAGCGACATATCGTTCGATATATGAAAAAGTACGAGCGATATGAGAAGCGTACAAGCGCTCTTTCTGCTCACCTTCCAAGCTGTATCGACGGCGTAGATGTCGGCGATCAAGTCAAACTCATGGAATGCCGTCCTCTTTCTAAGACAGTATCATTCTGTGTTATCGAAAACAATGGTGGTGAGGTCTGATGCGTGGAATAGCAGGTAAGCAAACCCGTGGTCTTCCAACTATGGCTAGACTTCAGGTCGCTGACAACACAGGTGCAAAGATTGGGCAACTAATCAACGTGAGCAAACTCGGCGGTACTTTACGTCGTTTGCCAGCAGCAGGTGTTGGAGATATGATCAAGGTCTCTGTCAAGAAGGGAACTCCAGATACTCGCCGACAAATGTTCAATGCAGTAGTTATCCGTCAATGCCGACCATTCCGAAGAGTGGATGGCACTTGGGTTCAATTCGAAGACAACGCTTGTGTTCTAACCAACGAAAAAGGCGATGTCCAAGGTTCTGATATTAAGGGACCTGTATCACGTGAGGCAGCAGAACGCTGGCCCCGTATCGCAGCAACAGCGAAGCAGATTGTATGAGGTGATTTTGATGGCTAAGAGTAGCAAACCAGGAAAACAGCGTAAGGCTCAGTTCAATGCGCCTATGCACGTCAAGCGCAAGCGTGTACGCGCTCGCCTTCAATTAGACAAGCCAGATTCACGTCTAGCAGGTCTACGTTCAGTCACAATTCGTGTCGGCGACACAGTCCGTGTAGTCCGTGGCGATTATGCACATGGTGGTAAGAGAGTTGGTGGGAAGCGAAATGCAGATCCACTTTCAGGAAAAGTCATCAGAGTGAATTCAGATAATGGACGTATCTTCATTGAAGGTGCGACCGCAGCAAAATCAGATAATAGAGAAGAGGCAGTGCCGGTTCACTCCTCTAACGTTGTCGTCACTAAGCTTGACGAGACGGACAAGTTGCGTATGCAACATTTGACCGCAGATAGGAGTTGAATAGTATGGGAAGCAGCAGTCATTTGAAGCGTTTGGCCATCCCTCGTAGTTGGCCACTTCCACGAAAGACCACCGTTTGGGTAACACGCCCAAACCCAGGCGCTCATAGCCTTGAGAGGTGTATGCCACTAAACATCGTAATTCGCGATGTACTGGGTATGGCTCGTTCTACTCGTGAAGTACGCACTATCCTACACAACAGCCTTGCAAAGATTGACGGCCGTGTTGTAAAAGACACACGCCGTGGAGTTGGTGTAATGGATGTACTAACTCTTGGAGAAGAAAACTACCGCTGTGTATTAGACACAAACGGCCGTCTTCGTTACCGCCCAATCTCTGCTGCTGAAGCAGCATGGAAGGTATGCCGCATTGAAGGTAAGTCAACCATTAAGGGTGGAAAGACACAGGTTCATCTTCACGATGGACGTAACATTACAGTTGAAGATGCAACAGAGCATAAGAGCGGAGATTCGTTGAAGATATCTCTTCCAGACCAGAAGGTCCTCGAACACATAAAGTTCGGAGAAGGAACTCGCTGTATGCTAGTTGGTGGATCTCATGTTGGCAAACTTGCTGACGTAACAAATTACATCGTCAAGCGTTCTAGTATGCCTAACGAAGTAGAATTCGAAGGCTTTGGAACAGTTGCTGCAAACGTATTCAGCGTTGGCAGTTGTTCCCTACCTGGTGTGGAGGTGGGTCAATGAGTGAGACAGCAAACCCAATGACTATGCCTCGTATTACAAAGGTTGTAGTCAACATTGGTGTTGGAGAAGGCGGAGATCGCTTAACTAACGCTGAGAAGGTTCTGAAACTAGTTACTGGAACCGAACCTGTTAGAACTCTAGGTAAGCAACAGAACCGTGACCTGAAGGTCCGTGTTGGATTCCCAATCGGATGCAAGGCTACAATGCGTAACCCTGAGATAATCAAGAAATTCCTTACAGACGCATTTTGGGTCCGTGAGAATGTTATTCCTTCTTGGAACTTTGATAGAACTGGAAACCTTTCCTTTGGAATCCCAGACTACACCGATTTCCCAGATCAGAAATATAATCCAGACATCGGCATTTTTGGCATGGATATCAATATCGTGCTAGAAAGGCCTGGCCATCGTGTCAGCCACCGTCGTCGTCGAAGTGCAAAAGTTGCACAAAGCCACCGAACCAATGCTGATGATGCCAGAGCATGGTTTGTTGAGAACTTTGGTATCAAAATCTTGGAGGAGTGAAAATGGCACGAGACCACGGTGAAGAAATTGGAAGAACAAACGGATGCCGCCGATGCGGACGCCGCCGAGGAATGATTCGCCGTCACGGTCTACGTCTATGTAGGCAATGTTTCCGTGACGTCGCTCCACAAATAGGATTTAAGAAAATGAATTGAGGTGATTATGTATGCAGTTTGACCCCCTTAATGACGCACTAGCTAAACTCTACAACGCAGAGCAAGCCGGTATGTACAACGTAGATTTATCCCCAGCATCCAATTTACTTGGATCAGTGCTAGATATTATGCAATCCTCCGGCTACGTCGGAGAGATTGAGAAGAACGACGACGGACGTGGAGGCAGTTTCATTGTGCAACTACGCGGCGCTATCAATCAATGTGGCGTTGTAAAACCACGCCACTCAGTCCGCCGCCAGGAGTTCGATAAGTGGGAAGGTCGCTACCTACCTGCACAAGATTTCGGACTTCTGATTTTGACTACTAACAGTGGTGTAATGCACCACAAGGATGCCAAGGAGAACCGAATTGGTGGCAAACTCCTAGCATATGTATTCTGAGGTGATTTAGATGGTAAAATTAGATCGAATTGAACACGCTGTAGAACTTCCAGATGGAGTTTCTGCATCTATTGATGATGGTACAGTAACCATCACAGGACCTAAAGGAAGTCTTTCAAGAGAGTTCGTTAGTTCAAGGCATGATATTTTCCATGAAGGTGACATTCTATTAGTTCGTATCGATGTACCTCGCCGTAAGGAGAGGGCTTTGGCCGGAACTTGGAATGCTCACTTGAACAATATGGTAAAGGGAGTAACTGATGGATTCACATATACTCTGAAAGCACTTTACTCTCACTTCCCAATGACATTGGCTGTGAAGGGTAACCAGTTCGTAGTAAACAATTACTTCGGAGAGCGTGTTCCTCGAACATCAGCAATTCTAGATGGGGTAAATGTGAAAGTCCAAAATAAAACTGAAGTTGTTGTCAGTGGAATGGACAAAGAAGCAGTCGGTCAGACTGCAGCTAACATCGAGCGTTCTACTACAGTCAAAAAGCGTGACAGGCGTGTATTCCAAGACGGAGTTTACCTGATCGAGAAGGCATGAAGGAGGAATTGAGATGAGTGATTATGATAAAATGACCGTTGCTGAACTCAAGGAGTTGCTAAAGGCAGCAAATCTACCGGTTTCTGGTAAGAAGGCTGACTTGATTTCACGCCTTCAAGAAGGCGAAGAAACCACAGCACCTGCTGAGGAAGAAGTCGTAGAAGAGGCCGTTGAGGAAGAATCTACAGAGGATTCTTCCGAAGAAGAGTACGAGGATGAAGACTGGGATGATGAAGACTTAGATGAAGTCCACGTCGCACGTCAGAAGCCAGTACTTTCCGATGACCTAAAAGCAGCACTTGCACTTCGTGCAGCACAGAAGAAAGCCACACCATCATTCCGCAGAACCGAATGGTTCCGATACAAGCGTCTTTCACGCTCTGGTTGGAGAAAGCCTCACGGTATGGATAACAAACAACGCCGTAACTACAGGTATCGTGGCTCCCTAGTCCGTATTGGACATGGAAAGGTCAACGCTGCAAGTGGACTACACCCATCCGGTTTCGAAGAAGTAATGGTGCACAATTCAAGTGACCTAGATCAAATCGATGCAGAGACACAGGCTGCACGTGTTGGTGCTACTGTTGGTGGCCGCAAGCGTGAAGTCATCCATTCTCGAGCAGACGAATTGGGAATTAGGGTCTTAAACCGCAGGAGGGAGCGTTGATGCAGATTACTAATCAAAAGAAGATGGCAGCACAGATTTTAAAGTGCGGTGTAAACCGTGTTTGGATCAACCCATCATACCTAGACCAGGTAGCACAATCCGTTCAGAAAGAAGATATCCGTGAGGCTATCGACAGTGGATGGATTAAGGCTAAAGCGATTAAGGGAACTTCCCGTGTTCGTGCTCTAAAGCGCCTATCACAGAAGCAAAAGGGTCGCCGTAAGGGTCAAGGAAAGAGATCAGGTTCTGCTAATGCTCGTAACCCACGTAAGAAACAGTGGATGGCAACTATCCGTGCTCAACGCCGTACTTTGAAAGAAATGCGTGAAGACAGCACACTAGACCGTTCACAATACCGCCACTACTACCTCAAAGCAAAGGGTGGTTCTTATCGTTCAATCGCACACATGAAGACTCAGATGAGTGTCGAAGGAATCTCCGTAGGAGTTGAAAACTGATGGCTAAAGGACCAAGACAACGTAATCAATACCGCCGTAGACTATCTGGTGAAACAGATTATCGTCGCCGTTTGAAACTCCTAAAGAGTGGAAACGCACGTGCGGTTGTTAGAATTTCAAACACCCGTGCAGTTTGCCAAGTTGTAAACTGGATGAAGGATGGAGACAAAGTAGAAATTTCCGTCACCGGTGATGATTTGGTTTCCCGCTACGGTTGGCCTGAGGCTAACTCTCGCAAAAATATTCCAGCATCCTATCTTGTAGGCTACGCTCTTGGAAAGTCCGCAATTGCTGCAGGACATGATGAGGCAGTGCTTGACATTGGATTGGCTGCTAGTACAACAGGCAATCGAGTATTTGCTGCCCTAAAGGGTATGATTGATGCAGGATTAGAGCTTCCTCACGGGGAATCGGTACTTCCTAGCGACGATCGTATTAATGGCGCACATATCGACGAGTCCTATGCTTCAGTAGTTGAAGCAACAAAGTCAAAGATTGAGGAGGCGTTCTGAAATGAGTGATGATACATCCCAGATGGCACCAGGTCTAATCAAGGCCTATGCACCACAAGAAGAAGAGAAGAATGAAGGTGGCCGCCGCCGCCGTCGCACAGCTGCTGATGAAGCAATTGCTGCACTTCGTTCTTGGACTCCAAAGACTCGCCTTGGACGTGAAGTTATGGCTAATCGTATCGTTACATACGAGCAAGCACTTGCTTCCGGCCTACCTATTCGTGAAGTCGAAATCGTAGATGCTTTGATTCCTAATCTTGAAGATGAGATTATCAAGGTAAACATGGTTCAGAGAATGACAGACTCCGGTCGTCGTGTTCGCTTCAACGTAATGGCTTGTGTTGGTAACAAAGATGGTTATGTTGGTCTTTCAATGGCAAAGGGCAAAGAAGTCGCTCTTACTATCCGCAAGGCACTTACTGCTGCTAAGTTGAGCATTATTCAGGTCCAGCGTGGTAACGGTTCTTGGGAATCAAGCGTAGGACCTGGAACATCTGTTCCTTTCAAAGTACAAGGACAAGCAGGTTCAACTCGAGTTACACTAATGCCGGCACCATCAGGTAAGGGATTGGTTATCGGAGAAACCGGTAAGCGTGTTCTTGAACTAGCGGGTGTAAACGATGTTCTATCTCGTACAAAGGGTCAGACAAAAACTACAATCAATTATGCAGCAGCAACTTTCAATGCTCTTGCTGAAATCAATAGAACTCGTGTAAACGATACTCAGCGTGCTGAGTTATTCATCCATAAAGGGAGGCTATTAGAATGAGTTGGATAGTAGTTAGGGCTCGCTCTGACGTAAAGGTCGAGCGATCTATTCGTGAAACAATGGGAATGTTGAATTTGACTCGTGTTAACCACGCAGTCATCATTCCAGAAAATGCACAGTACAAGGGAATGCTTCAGAAAGCTAAGGATTACATTACATGGGGTCCAGCAGAAGCAGGCCTAGTTGAAAAGATGATTACAGAGCGTGGTCGCCTAGTCGGTGATGCTAAAATTACCGATGCTGGTGTCAAAGAAGGTACAGAATATGGCTCCATTAAGGAATTCGCTGCAGCAATTGCATCAGGAGATGCAACTGTAAAGGATATGCCAGACATGAAGCGTGTTTTCCGTCTTCACCCACCTCGTGGTCCTAAGGGCTTTGGTGGATTGAAGCGCTCTTTCGTAATCGGAGGAGGACTCGGTTCTCGTGGAGAAGAAATCTCGACATTGGTCGAGAGAATGATTTGAGGTGATTTTGATGAGTAAAGCAAACAAGCATCGTGGACGCTGTCGCACACACGGAAGAGGCCACAAGGCTGGACGTGGAGCAGGCAAGCGTGGAGGACGTGGTCTAGCTGGAATTAACAAGCACCGTGTCATGACTCGAATCAAGTACATGCCAGATCATTGGGGTATGCATGGTTTCAACCGTGACCCAAGTCTCAGAACCGTTTACATCACTTGCAACGTAAGTGATTTAGAAGGTATGGCTGATGGAAAGGATTCTATCGATTTAACCGAAATGGGAATCGACAAATTACTTGGTTCAGGCCGTATAAACAAAGCATTAACTGTCACTGTAGGTGAATGGTCTGCTAAAGCTGGTGAGAAAATCTCAGCCGCAGGCGGTTCAATCGAAGGTGATGACGACGAAGAGGAGTTCGAGTGAGTGCCTCACATGAGGATTACTCCGCTATCTTCTTGAATACAACAGCAACGCAACAATAGGAGGAATGTGACATGGGCAAGCAATCAATCCCTTGGGCAGTGGCTCTAACCGGGCTACTGTACTTTGGAATGCTAGGTTACTGGCAGTATGACGCATTCGAAACTGCACTTGGTTTTGGTGGAACGGCATCACAAAATGTGCAAGATGGGGCAATCTTTGGATTTTCACTGGGTATTGCATATATTGCATTCTTACTGTACTGTTTCATGAAAGACCTTCCAGAAGGTCTGAAAGAAGTCCCAATCATTGGCCGCTATGGTAAGATGCTTGGATGGTTAGCATTCACTGCTACAGCAGTATGGTATTGCCGACCAAATAGTATGGGCGGGTCACACCAAGAATTGGTTGGCTACCTCCTAGTTGGTGTAATATTACTTGGATTTGGAGCAGCATCTGCTTTGACTTGTTTCATGTATAGCGGTGAAAAGAGTAGCCGTTTGTATGCACTACGCCGTTTCGTAGACACTTACCCTACAATCACTAAGCCAGAACGCCACGTTCGCTTTAATGAGAAACTATGGACTACAACTCTAGTTCTGATTATTTACTTCGCAATGACCAACGTCATGCTTTGGGGTCTATCTGGACAAGCGCTTGATTTGTTCAGTGGATTCCGTTCAATCATGGCTGGTGCTTCAGGTACCATCATGCACTTGGGAATTGGACCGATTGTTACAGGTTCAATTATCATGCAACTGTTCGCAGGTGCCAAGATTATCCGTCTGGACCTTCAGGATTCTGAAGACAAAGCAATGTACCAAGGTGTACAGAAATTATTGGTTCTACTCATGATACCAATTGAATCTATACCGCAAACATATGGATTCCTTGACCCTACTCAAGCCCTCATCAGTGACTATGGAATGGGCTGGGCTAACTTCGTAATTGTCGCACAATTATTCGCAGGTTCATACCTGGTATTCCTTCTTGACGAACTTGTAAGCAAGTGGGGTATTGGATCTGGTATCTCTCTATTCATTGCAGCAGGTGTCGCACAATCGACATTCGTAGGAACTTTGTCTCCTATGCCTGCAACATCTTCATTGGGTTACAGCCTACAAAATCCTCCATCTGGAACGTTGCCGATGATATTCTACATGTTTAGGGAGGCGACGAATGGTGAAATGATCTCACAGAATGGTTTCGAAACGATTCTGTTAACTCACGTGAATCCTGTTGTTGCTCTGTTCTCATCGATAGTTGTATTCTTGGTGGTAGCGTATGCTGAATCCAGTAAATTGGAATTGCCATTGACTCATGGAAAGGTCCGTGGTCACCGTGGTAAGTACCCGATTCGTCTTGTATACGCATCTAACATTCCAGTTATTTTGATGGCTGCTCTACTTGCTAACATCAACATGTTTACTCTACTCTTCTGGAACCATCCAACGTTGCAAAAGACACCGATACTTGGTAAGAACGGTTGGGGAAGTATGTCCGAATATATCGGTACATACGAGGTTGGTTCATCGACAGCTAGTGGTGGATTCGCTTGGTATTCCTCGATGGTTAACGGTGTAAATGATTGGCTGATTCCGATGTTAGAACAAAACCCCGGTGGTGGTGATGTCTATGGACACAGCCTGTGGCAAATGGGAGGCCACGTGGTCTTCTATGTCACGATAATGACAGTAGGTTCCATGGTATTCGCGAAGTTCTGGATCGACACTACGAATATGGGTTCAAAGGATGTTGCAAAACAAATCGAACGGACAGGAATGCAGATTCCTGGTTTCCGTAAGAATCCAGTAGTCTTAGAGCGTATTCTTGAGAGATATATTCCTCCAGTGACCTACTTCTCTGGTGCTTTCGTCGGTTTATTGGCCGCAGGAGCGGATTTGCTTGGAACGGTAGGTAATGCCTCCGGAACGGGATTGCTACTTGCCGTAGGTATCATATTACGTACATATGAGCAAATTCAGAAGGAGCAGGCGATGGAAATGCATCCGATGCTCCGGCAGTTCTTCGGTGCAGAGTGATCAAACAAGTTTGACACTTGCACAATGTGTTCCACATTAGTGCTGAGTGAATCTAAGATTTACCGCACGAGCGCATAGCACTCAAGTGCTGAGTGAAAGGACTCATTACCATAATAAATTTGATTTTCTAGCATTTTTAAATTGTACCAGATTGGAAAATAAATATTGCGATTATAATTGACAATACAGTTACAATTCCACCAAATATCATGGCTCCTGTGCCGCGCTTATCACCATTGTTAAATGCAATTAATCCAAGAACAAATCCGATTGGCCCAAGTATTATTCCCATGATCAACAATCCAATCCCCGAGCAAATATATGATGCATTAATCAGCCCATTTTGCTGTGGATTCTGTACGATAACTACTTGCTGCCCATTGGGCATAACCATCATTTGTTGGCCTTGTTGCTGAGGCATAATATACTGTGTTTCTGGGACAAATTGTTGCTGAGAATATTTCAGGTGTTCTTCGGGCGACATAGTTTTCTGTTGGTGTTGAGATACTTGATTTTTCCGTTATTCAAAAAATATTTTGATGACGGTTTGCACGATTTTCCAAAGTCAAAACTTATTTGAACACATTACCGAAAAATCCGCTTCCAAATTATTGATATATCGGGGGTTGAGATTAGTACTGTATTGGGGCGCAGTGCTACGATTTCCCCTGTGGTCCAAACAGTCACCTTGATATACGGGTGGGGGATGGGCGGGATGCTTGCGTCGTCTGGGACGGCGTTGGCGGCTGAGTCCAAGTGGACAATGACTGCCGCCATCTACCCTGATGCGAGCCGAAGCATATTGCGGTCTCGAGAAACCACGCCCTCCCCAGGGAAAGTGTCAGCTTGAGGCCAGGTAGGTGATTAGTGTTCACGACACAATTTATTTTGTGTGCAAGTATAAGAGCAAATTAGTGCGAGTGAACCTGTCAATTATTTTTTAGGTCAGCAAAAACAACAACAGCGACAAGTAACCTAAGGATCATAACAAGATAGATGCTTTTCTAGCATCATAAAATCTGGTTGATCCTGCCAGAGGCGACCGCTATTGGAGTTCGATTAAGCCATGCGAGT
>Ga0066606_10000217_pt1 | contig 34343 bp, 27 predicted proteins | sample SaaInlV_DNA_100m_FD_60386 | JGI IMG/M metagenome (GOLD analysis project Ga0066606, IMG submission 60386) | Marine microbial communities from expanding oxygen minimum zones in the Saanich Inlet - SI075_LV_DNA_100m | ecosystem: Environmental > Aquatic > Marine > Unclassified | place: British... | reverse complement strand
ATGAAACTTAAAGATAAATTAAGTGCTGAAGAGCTAGCTTCTCTTCAGGAAAGCATCGAAAAAATAAAGAGAGATCTTAACTCATTACATAATAATTTAATTAGTAATTCCACCTTGCTAAGCAATGGTGCTATTGATGGTGCTTTGTTAAGGATCTCTGCGAATGAATTCACAAGTGCCCCCACACTAAATACTCTTATGGGCCAATGTTTATATCATGGACACATTGACGTTGTTATTGATGTTTGCAATCACAAAAATGCAGACTCTGACACAATCCAAATGGTGGTAGGTTATCTTCATGGAGCTCAAACTATAAGTCTTCCTCTTGTAGAGACGTTAATACTAAGCCCTCACGCTAATGAATGTGTAATATTATCATTGATAGCAAATGATCGAATAGAAAATCATTCAATAGTTACAGTAATAAGGGCAACAAAATGGAAGTATGTTTTTGCAGTTTCAGATGCTCTTTCCAGTAATACATTGGCAGTTCAAGAAATAGAAGGAACAATCGAGACCGCCCAGGAGTTGAATGTAAGCGAAAAAAATGAGATTGATGATGATGACGAGCCTATCGTTAGGAACAAAAAAATACCGAGAAGTAAAAAAAGAAATAAAAAGATAAAAAAAAGCAGTCAAGTGAAAAATGAAAGTAACTTGCAAGTTCTACCAATGGAAACAATTCCTGAGTTGACAAAGGAGGAAAAAAACAAAAGATCACTGGAGGTTCAAGCTGGGAAATTATACTTTCATTTAAATAGTGACAATGTAGATAGATTTACTTTTGTACATAAATATTTAATGCATGAAAAAGCACAAATATTTGCTGGTAAGATTTTAATGTTTGGCATTAACTCTGAAGTGAGAACATTGTTATTAGTTTATTTAAAGTCTGATTCGTCGATATCAGCATTAAATTCATTGTTATACGAAAACACTAAAGCAGTTAAAGAGCCAAAATTTCAAATTGTCAATGATTCTAAAGTTAGATCATTCATTAGGAAGATACTCTTGTTAACTCCTGAAATACTTGGGAAGACTATGATGCTTAAATTGTCAACTTTAGCTGGGCTTATGATAGATAGCCTTATAAGTACTGATTTTCATCTTATTAATGGAGGTGATGTTGAGTTAGACTCCCCATTATCTATAGCTCTAAAAATAGACAATCAACTTCTGGCATGTAAACTAATTAATCTGGGTGCTAATCTATCATGTAGTGATGGACGAAATTGTTTATTAATCGCAGCAAATAGAGGTTTACTAGAAGTAGCTCAATGTGTATTAAATACTAAAGATGGAATTTCATTAATTGATATGTCTGGTAATGTAGACTTGTCTACAGCATTACACTTAAATATTCATGATAAAATTATAAATAAAAGGGATACGGTTATGGGGGAGTCAACCCCATTAGACTATGCCATACTGCAAGGACATGAATGTATAGCAATTGAGTTAATTAATCGAGGAGCCAATGTAGGAATTTCTAATAGTCCGATGAAAACACACCTTATTGGAGCATCTATGAGGGGAATGTTAGGATTAGTTGATTGCATTCTAAATGTTATGACTCCTTGTGATTTCCATATGGTTAATGAAATTGATTCCCGTGGTGCAACAGCCATAGATCATCTTATAATTAATATTAATCATTGTTCATATGATGAGATGCAAAGTGTGGCTGTTAAAATAATAAATTTTGGTTATGATTTAAACAAAAGTGCAAAATATGGCAAGCATGATATTTTACCAACTCTATGTATCAAAGGGTTGGGACAAATACTTGTAGCTATACTCGGAACTAAATCAGGAGCTAAATTAATTAACGAAAGGTATAATGGATTTACGTTGTTAGATATGGCTCTTGGGAATGGAGCGAATGAAATAGCAGAGCAGATAATTAGGTCTGGAGCATATTTATATCCTATATTAGGCTGGAATGGAGAAACACCTCTTATTACTGCTGCTAAGACAAAAAATGCAGGAATAGTCAGTCTTATTTTGGAATATACAAAGTCAGATGAAGAACCTTTGACTTGTATTCGAGATAAGGAGGGTTTGTCAGCTTTAGATTATGCCCAAAAATCGGGTTATGATGATATAGCTGAGCTAATTAAAAGTTATCATAAAAAGCATCATAAAGCTCCAAGTTTAAAAATGACATGACGTTAAGTGCGTAATAAGTGTGATTTAAAAAGTAAGAATTTCAACATTTTTTGTATTGGAGGAAATTTCCTCATAAATTTTTAATAGTGCAGTATTTGGATCTAAAGCACTGGTTATTGGTCTGCCAATAACTAAGAAATTACTGCCACTAGCAATAGCCTCTGAAGGTGTTGCAACACGTTTTTGATCATTATTAGAGCTTTCTTGAGGTCTGACTCCTGGAGTGACTATTATAAAATCATTTCCAAAATTATTACGTAGTTGGCTAGATTCAAGTGGTGAACAAACTATGCCGTCAACTTTAGCATCCAAAGCAACCTTGCATAAATTTGTAGCAATTTCTTTTGGATTGCCATTTAGGACATTAAGCTTATTAACATCGTTTTCTTCCATACTGGTAAGTAGTGTAACAGCTAAAATTTTAGGTGGAGTTTCTAATTCAAGGTCATCAATGGCAGTTCTAGTGGCTTCTAGCATTCGATGACCACCTAATGCATGAACTGTAAACATGAAAATGTTATGTGAGGCAAGAGCTATAGCAGCTTTGGCAACCGTATTGGGTATGTCATGATATTTTAAATCTAAAAAGACTTTAAATCCTAAATTATTACAATATTCTACAACTTGTGGTCCTGCCCAGGTAAATAATTCTTTGCCAATTTTAATACCACAATGTATAGGGCAAAGGTTATCAATGATTTTTTTTGCCTCAGTGGGCACACAATCAAGGGCAACAAATATTTCAGGATCCATGTTCGTCGCCTCACTATGTTTTAAGTTCTGGGAAATTAATGTTTTCAGTGCCATACTAATATTTGCAGATTTATTTTACATGGTTTTTAAATATGAAGGCAAAGCTATTTATAATTGGATGCATCGTTCTTAGTTCCGGCTGTGCTGGTCATTCTTTGGAAAGTTTTAAAGGTAAGTATTTAAACAGACCTGCAACTGACAAAAATTATGACTCCGCAAAGTTGTTAGAAAAAGCTGATATCGCTACGTCAGGTTCATATTCATTAGAATTAGTTAGAAAAGCTGCGCAACTGGATAATCCTTTTGCTTATGTAAAGCTTGGTTATTTATATCTACGTGGAGATGATGTGCCACGTGATTATGCTAAGGCTAAAATGTGGTTTACTAAAGCTGCTGATGCTGGAGTATCTAATGCTCAGCTTGAATTAGGAAATATGTATAAAAAAGGCCTTGGTGTTGATAAAGATAGTAGTGAGGCAATTAAATGGTACTTGATTGCAGCAGAGCAAGGTAATATGGATTCATTGTATAATCTAGGTTATTTATACGAAGGCAACTATGGTGTAAAACAAGATTATAAGAAAGCTAGAGTTTATTATCGACGAGGAGCTAATCTTGGCTCGTCAATGTCAGCATACCAACTTGCTGTTCTGGCTTCAGAGGGTTTTGGAGGTAAAAAAGAATATTTTTTTGCTATAGATACACTCGAAGAACTGATTGTTAATGGTGATCCTGACGCTTATAACCGCTTAGGAGAAATTTATACTCAAGGATTAGGTGTACATATTGATATCGAAAAAGGTCTGGAGTATTACAGAGTTTCTGCGGATAAAGGTGATCTTGAGGCACAACTGAATTTAGCAAATATTTATTACCTTGGCGAGCTTACAGAAAAAGATCATGAAAAATGGCACTATTGGATAGAGCGTGCTGCGAATCAAGGTTCATCTTTAGCACAGTACCAGCTGGGGGAAGCTTATCGGACGGGTATTGGAGCGAAGAAAAGCCTTGAAGGAGCATATAGATGGTATGCTTTGGCAGCAGAAAATGAGAATGAAAATTCTCAAGCCATGGCAAGGATAGGTGATATGCATCATTCAGGTTGGGGTGCGCCAAGATATCTTCCTGATGCTGCTATGTGGTACACAAAGGCCGCTAAACTTGGTGATACCTACTCACAATATATGCTTAGCTTGATGTATATTTTAGGTCGTGGCGTCCAAGATAGTTTATCTGAAGGTGTTAAGTGGGATGCTGCAGCTTCAAGTAAAAATGATGCCTTATTTGCTTTACAGCGTGTTGCTAAAATGTATGAAGATGGCTATGGATTGCCACAAGATATTGTACAGTCTTATCGTTGGTATTTACGCGCTGCAGAAGCTGGCTCCATAATGGCACAAAATTCAATTGGCGATATACTTTCTAATTCTATGTCAGGCCTTACTGATTATGAGCATGCATTGCGCTGGTATGTTGAGTCAGCGAATGAAGGTTCACCTTATGCTCAATACAATTTAGGCATGATGCTATTAAATGGTTGGGGAAAACCTGTAGATATTAAGCGTTCTGCATTTTGGTTTAAGCAAGCTGCGATGAATGAGTATCGTCCAGCTCAATATGAAATTGGCATGATGTATCTTGAAGGCCAGGGTGTTGGAATGGATCCAATAAAAGCCTACGCATGGTTAGATATGTCCTTACACGGGGCTTTAGATGCTCCAAGCGAAGAGCTTAAGAGTTTGATGATTTCTATGAGTCCAGATGCTAGGATTAGAGCGGTTGAGCTTGCACTCAGATATAAAGAGCGATATGGGGAAAAAGACCCATACAGAGAATGGTTACACCATAGCGAGATGAAGGAAGTAAGTTTTTCAGATAAATAATGGTGACTAAATTTAAGCTTCAAACTATTTGTATTCACAAATAGTTTGAAGTAAGCACTGACATAAAAAATTATTGAAATATATTACTTAAGATCTTACTTAATAAATTTTTATAAAAATAATATATTCACTTCAAAGCAGTCTCAAGCAAATTTAAAAAATAATTTTTTGGATGTTTTCTTCTAGAGATGGCAAAATAGTTTATAAAGTACTTTTAATTTTATGGGTATGGCATATTCAGTTATTTTGTGAAGGGAAGAAGCTTGGTGGTGAATACTGGAGACATTAGTCTTAATCCAAGAATTACCTCTGGTAGCAGCTTAGCAACAGTGTCGCAATCTATGATCCTAATGGAAAATTTAAAGGTTACTAATATGATCCTATCTGCTAAAAAAATTATAAATACTTATGATGTCGACGTAGAAGCTAAATATATCTTAAGCCGTTTAATAATTAATCAATGGATATTGAAATTTAGGTGTTCACTTTTTAATAAGAAAAATAAATTAAAATTATATATGTTAGGGGCCGTACCATATATTGGTTCAATAACTTGCCATAATTATATCAATAAATTTTTTTTTGGTAAGGCATACCAGGATGGTTTGCGTATAGTGGGTATAGAGGCATTAATCTCTATGTCTAGTAACTATTTGTAGTTGCATTTCAAGATGCAGTTATCATCTTCTTTTAATAGGGGGGTGAATGTCAATGAGGAAGATGGATATGACCTCAAAAAAAGATATGACTAGAACAAGCATGCTTTCATACGGCTTTTTGTCTTTGGTTAGCAGTATAAAACGAGTAAGAATACCACGATACCAAGTTGAGGAAATTTTAGGCATAATTACTATTTTATCTATATCTTCTTTATTCATTGCTGGATGGAATATTTACTATCCAACAATTGGTACCATTATTAACGGAGTTGCCTCAAGTCAGTTTGGAATAAATATTCCCGTGATCGAAGGAATCATTAATGGTCTTGGCTGGATGATGGAAATTACAGCAGGGTTAACTTTAGGTGCGATGACATCAGATCTTGGGAAAAGTTTTTATTATAATTTCATTTCATTGTATCCATCTGCAGATTATAAGCCACTTACGCCACAAGAAATTAAAATAATACTGGAAAACTTTAATAAATATGATAACACTTTGATGATGGATGAAGATAAAGTGCAAAGAGTTTCACAGCAATTATTAAGTGAAGCTGTGTAATATCCTGATATAAGTCGAGATTTATTAACTGCATACAAATATCTTTTCCAAGGAAATTTAAATGAGGTAATGGCTAATGAGCATGTCCGTGAAATAGTGATAGATAAAGCTACAACAAGGATGCCAGTTGCTGCTAGAAAAGAACTTAATGATAAATATATAGATATGTATAATATTTCTCGATCAATGCCGCTAGGATTTGATTTTCCGGATAGAGGTACGTTGTTTTATGGAATTATGTCTATAAAAAATCATTTTAAAAATTATATTAAATATCCTAAACGACGTGGTCAATCAACTTTTGTTTCTGTCTGTATTCTGTTATCTGCAATGGCATTTTTTTATGGAACAATGTTTGGTCTGCCAGCCATAAATCACTCTTTTAAAGATTTATTATCTAATTCTTTAATGCTTCGTGAACACAAACTATTATTATGGGCAATGGGAACGGGAACAACTCTAGTCGGTGGCTCTATAGGACAATATGTTTTTGGTGGGTTGTATAGCATATATTCAAAATTTAGATATGGTGTCGATGACCCAGGAATATCAGAAATAAAGGAATTAGATTTAAAAGAAATTAATAAGCACATACCTCTAATATTAAATGAAGTAGGCCGTAATGAGAAAATACAACTTACATTGGATGAGGCAAATAATATTAGAAAAAAAATGATGGAAATCTCAGAAATATCAAATGTATCTCATGTCCAAGCTGCAGTTGATTTTATTAATGGTGATATTGACAAAGCGTTTAGACATCCTCGCTCAGGTCCATTATTAATGAGATTGTGTATACCAAATACTCAGCGATTAGTTACAGCTCTACAGCAATTTAATTTTATAAGATATGCTGAATTTACAGCATCCATGGAGCTTGCAAAGCAAATAAGAACAGGAGCATATGTTAGTGATAGTGTTTTACCTTCGCAACTTGAATTAGGGTATCGTGGCAAAATAGATGAACTAAAAAATCGAGTAAAGGAATTAGAAGGTAAAAGAAATATTAGTTATCATTCTAAAGATAATAGTAACGTTCTTACAATTGGTTTAGAAACAGTAACGGGCATTGAAATATCTAGGTTAGATGGTATTAGCTCTAGAATTAATGCAGATAATAGGACTATGACAGGTTGGGTGCCAACTAGTAGTTTTTTAGCAGCCGCATATGGAGAGAGGTATATGCATACTCCTATGGTAGATAATTATGTGAATGGAAAGCCAAGATCAAGACATGGCTCTAAAAAATCTTTATCTCCTTATTTGGATATGGCTTGATACATAGGCTAGAGAATTACTTTATATTACTATCATGAGTAATTAGTTTTTTGACTCAAGTATAATGACTTAAAGGTAAGCAGATAGACTAGTTAATAGTGCTGTTATTTTTGCTAATTATTTTAATATAAGGTGGTTCGGGAGCTTACACATAATTTTGAGAAGATTAGGTTTACAACTAATCCAAACTCGGGCAGACTGCTAGACCCCACTATAAAAATAGTAATAATGGCAGGAGTCTGTTAGAATGAATAGTATGACAACAAACTATGATGAATCTGGGAAGTGTGCGCCAAAAATTAAAATAGCTCAAAAAGGCCTTTTCATATGGGGTCTAGCCACAATATTCTATTTTTTTGATAATCTTTTAAACGTCTCTCCATCTGCAATGAAGTCTGAATTGATGCTTGAATTTAACTGTTCTGGGGCTGCTCTTGGGGCTTTAGCATCATGTTATCTTTGGTCATATGGGCTTATGCAAATACCTGTTGGCATCTTAATGGATAAATATGGTCCAAGGCGCTTATTAACTGTTGCTAGCCTGTCATGTGCCTTAGGAAGTTTCGTTTTTGGATGGGCTGTAACCTTAGAAATGGCTATGTTAGGTAGGTTATTAATTGGATTCGGGGCATCATTTGCTGTTGTTGGTTGTACTAAAATAGCTTCGGATTGGTTCCCAGCAAAACGATTTGCACTATTTATTGGCTTGATGGTTACTATAGGCATGTTGGGAGCAGCTTTTGGTCTTTCGACTGTGAACTTGATTGTTACTCAGGTGGGTTGGCGTCAGGCAATGTGTATGGCTGCTGTAGTAGGGATTATTATTGCCATAATGTTGTGGTCTTTAGTGCGTGATAAAGAGAGCGCTAGCAATATTAAGGTTAAAAATCGTACAAAAATAAATATATTTAAAGATGTGATGGAGGTTGTAAAATGCCCACAAGCTTGGATAGCTTCATCATACGCAGGGCTTATGTTTGTACCAACACTAGCCTTTGGTGCTCTATGGGGAGTACCTTTCTTAATAGAAGCACATGGTTATTTACCAATGGAGGCTGGCTCCATAGTATCTTTAATCTTTATTGGGTGGGCTTGTGGTGGACCTTTATTTGGCTGGGTATCAGACCATATTGGAAAGCGTAATTTGCCTATGTATATAGCCAATATAACAACTTTAGCAACCACTCTAATGATTGTGTATCTACCTGACATATCTGTGCCAGTAATGGGATTACTAATGTTTTTGCTAGGGTTTTGCTCTAGTGGCTTTATTATTGCTTTTGCAGTGATAAAAGAGAAAAACAGACCTGAATTGTCTGGTACTGCAGTTGGCTTCATAAATACCTTGAATACCTTTGGTGGTGCTTTTTTCCAGTATATTATCGGTAGAGTATTAGATTCAGTAAGCACTGGAACTATAGACGCCACCACGGGTGAAAGACTATACACTTTACATGAATATCAAGAAGCTTTAATTGCATTGCCTGTATGTCTAATAATCTCATTGGTTATTCTATTCTTCCTTAAAGAGACTAATTGTCGCTCTAGTTATTAAAAAATTTATTGCCCTGTAATATTAAATGCAGGGCAACTCTTTCTTAGTTTTGTGATCCTGAGTTATAATATGTCCAAGATATGGAAAGCTAGGATGACTTATCATGAAAGATATATTTAAAAGGATGCCGCTAATGGCATCAGCTCTTCTTATAGCCTATTCAGGCTCTAGTTATGCAATAGAAAGTGATCAGGTCGATTATTATTTTGCTTTAGATGGGCAATGGCATACAGTAAAGTTAAGACCATCTTGGGAAACTATGTTTAATAATACAGCCTTTGGATCAAATATAGCATTTGGGATCAGGCCATCAATGTATTATGGCCTAGAGTTTGGTTTTGAGTGGACTACTAGAAAAACAAAAACTACAACACTTGCCAATGGTGCGACATTAGCTGGGCTAACTAATACCAGTGGTGGTCAGTTATCTATTGATTCACAATTAAGGATGATAACAACAAACGCTGATGTTACTGGATTTTTACCACTTCATGAAAGCTGGGAAGCACTAGGTTATGTTGGAGTTGGTTGGGCCAGATTCAAGCCAAAATATAACTTGAGTGTGCCTGGTACTAACTTTGATACATTACATTCTTTAGGGTCAAAAACCAGATCATATTTACGAGTTGGTCTAGGTGTGCAAGGCTTGGTTACAGATACCTTTGGAGTTAGATTTAAGGTTGGTTATAATGCCACTGGCAAAGTTAAGTTTAGATACAAAGATGTGCAGAATACTGCGAATGATGCACCAACTGAAAGTAGTTATACAATAGGTTTAGGTGGTTATTTTTACGTCTAAAATATTTTAGATGAATATATAAGGGCGCATTATGCGCCCTTTTTTTATACTATATTTTATTATGAAAGTTTATTTCTAGCTGCAACGGTAAAGGCTTCATCCTCTTCAATTTTAGCTGTTGCTTCAGCCTCAGCAATTGCAGCTGGAGTGGATGAAATATTCAGAGTTTGCAAGGCTGCCAGCATAGGTACAGTATCAACAGCTGTATCTAGGCATTCTTGCAGCATATTAAAAGTAGGTGTAAAGCTGCCGCCAAGTTCTGGATCTGGGTATAAATCACGCTGCTCATTAGATAGCCTATTGCTCATCTTGGTAAGTTCTGATACTTCTATATGTACAGAAGCATCTACATTACTAACTAATGCTGCATTAAATTCTCTTCGTTCAGCTATAATATCTCGTAATCCTTTTTTACATTTAACAATATCTCTTGAAATTTTTCCTGCAAACACTGTACAAAATGCTTTGACATGAAGTGCACCATCATGGTTATTTTTTGAGTGCCATGACTGTTGAGCTGGGTGTAATATATCAAGCACCCCATCAATTGCAAGAAGCTCATCGTAGACACTTTGAACTCTTTGAACAGCACTAGCACCATCTGTATGGGCAGGAATTGGTGCAAAAGTTGCCATGGCAGTAACATTAAAAGATTGGATTTTAAATGCTTCCATGAATTGAGCAATATACTCACCAAGTTCATGTTCGTCATTTGGGGTATGGGATTCTTTTTGAATAGAAAGTGCACCTAAGTTTTCTAAAATAGATGTGGCATTTAATTCTTCATTTGTGGTAACTGCCATCGACATAAATTTAGATGGAGCCTGTGCTCCAGATAATTTTGAAAATCGTGTTTGTTGCATTTCTATATATTGATTAAATAAGGCTTCTGTTTTTTCTACAGCCAGCATGAATTGTTCATGTTTCATTGTTACCCCCGATGATAGATTTTTAATTTAATAGCTATATAATAATTATCTTAACAAAAGAGTTATTTCTACGATAGGTATAAGGATAAATTCTATGGAAGGTAAAACAATTTTTATTACTGGCGCAAGCAGGGGAATTGGGCGTGCAATAGCTTTAAAACTAGCACAGGAAGGCGCTAATATAGTAATAGCTGCAAAAACTAAAGAGCCACATCCAAAGTTAGATGGTACTATTGGTGAGGTTGCTGAAGAAGTTGAGGCCTTAGGTGCTAAAGCTCTTGCATTGCAGTTAGATGTTAGAGATGAAAATGCAATTGAAGCTGCAATTGCTGAAACCGTAAATGTTTTTGGCACTTTAGATGTTCTAATTAATAACGCTAGTGCTATCTCTTTAACTAATACTAAAGCTACAACAATGAAAAAGTATGATTTAATGATGGGGGTGAATGCACGAGCCACTTTTGCTTGCTCAAGAGCTGCGATAGATCATTTAGCTAAATCATCTAATGCACATATCTTAAATTTATCACCTCCTTTAAACATGGACTCAAAATGGTTTAAAGCACATACAGCTTACACTATGTCTAAGTATGGAATGAGCATGTGTACTTTAGGTTTGCATGAAGAGCTAAAAGAGTTAGGGATAGCTGTAAATTCATTATGGCCAAAAACCACTATAGCAACTGCTGCCATTCAGCATAATTTTCCTAAAGAAATTATGAGGGCAAGCAGGAATACAGATATCATGGCTGATGCCGCACTTAGTATCCTTACACAGGATGCAAAAAGATTTACAGGTAATTTCTTAATAGATGAAGATTATTTACGTAATCAAGGTGTTGAAGATTTTACTCATTATGCTGTTGAGCCAGGCCAAAAACTTTTCACTGACCTATATGTAGAGCAAGTTGATTAATTCGAGTTGCTGGCTTATATTTAAGCATGAACGAATAAAATCGTCCAAGGAATAAAATTGATAACAAATAAAAACATTACAATAATAAAAATATTTAGAACAACCATGGTTGGCTTATGTTTAGGGTTAACCACTGGTTGCTCAGTTAAAACAGCACCAATAAAGCAAGATCCGTTGGAGCCATTGAATCGTGGTATCTATGCAGCGAATCAAGTTGCAGATAAATTATTTATTAACCCTGTGGCTATGGTATATAAGAGTGCTATTCCTCCACCATTTCAAGGTAGTATAAGAAATATCTTCTCCAATGTTGGCGAAGTGCCAACAATGATTAATGATATTTTACAGTCTAAACCAAAGCAATTTGGAAATGATTTATCAAGGTTTGTGATAAATACCACTTTGGGAATTGCTGGTGTTTTTGATATTGCCGGTGAATTAGGATTTACAAAACACAAAGAAGACTTTGGGCAAACTTTATCTCAGTGGGGCTATAAGAAATCAATGTATTTAGTCTTGCCAATTATTGGATCATCTACGGTTAGAGATACCATTGGCATGGTAGGTAATTATATTGTTAGTTTTCCAAAATATTTGAAACCAAAATATAGAAATGCTTATTATGGGACTTATTTAATTAGTACTAAATCAGATCTAATGGGGCCACAACAATTGGTAGAGAGTGCTGGGGTTGATGAATATAGTTTAGTTAGGGCTAGTTATTTGCAGATCAGAGAGTATGATAGCGGGGGCGGTGATAATACTAATAATAATACTGCTTTAAACGCTGAAATGCTTGGTGAGCCACCAGAGTAGCTCTGGCCAAGCTTAATTGCCTAGCCAAAGAATATTTAAATATTATACATGCGCATTTAATGATACCCACATTCTGCGAGTTTTTGGAACTAATGATGTTCTTGAGTAAAAATGTGCCAATGCAATATCAACACTTAAGTTACTATTTAAATCTATAGTTCCATGAATATCATACTCATGGCCTATTTTTTTGCTCCCAGCTACAGTTTCTGCAAATCGGAAGTTGTGATATTCAGCACTAATACTTAAATGTGTATTCGGAATATCAGCTTTAATGCCACAGTTAATATCTTGTACACCTTGGCTCGGTGTTGTGCTAAATGCATCAGCAAGGCCTAAAAATGGATGATAGTCACCTAATGGCATTTTAAATGCTTGATTAGGCACACTACTATTTTTACCACTTAAGCGCTCATAACCCGCAGTAGCTTCAATCATATTAAACACTTTGCTCGCACCAAAAGCCCAGTAATTAGCTTTATAATTATTAGGATTATTATATTTGGCCTGTTGTTCTGCAACTGTAAAGTAATATTTAAATCCCATAACTTCTTGGAAATCTTTGCTGGCTCTAACGGTTAAAGATAAAATAAGATTTGAGTTAGCTGGAGTTGATTTATCTTTATTTAATAAAAATAAAGCATTTATAGCGTTATAATATGATCCGTCCCAATTAAGATTTAGAAGGTGGCTTCTGAGCTTTCTTCTACCTTCAACATTTCTACTAGATGCATTTGTAGTATTAACATGGTCAATGTAGCTATATGTAGCTGTGACATCTTGCAGAGACTTATTATCTACAGTTATAGCATCAAAGCTTTGAGGGAATTGACGAAAATCACGTTTACCAATGAACCTACCATTTTCAATATTAATAAATTGCCGACCTACAGTTAGCGTAGTTTCTTGTATCCCTGAGTACTTTAGGTAAAGATTAGTAAGTCCTGTACCTTTTGGATCGGCAACTAAAGAATAACTAGGTTGTGCTAGACCTGTAACACCTGAATTATATTTTTTCCCAAAAAAGCTAGATACATCTACTAAGGCCATACCAAACTGTAAATCACAATCTTTTGCCGTAGTAAATGACATTTGGCTTCTTAATGTTGTAGCTTTTGCAGTTTTAAGTTGGTCTTGTTTTGCATTTTCATGGCGGAGACGAAAATCAAGTTTCATAGTTCCATCTTTAAATGCACGAACTGCTTCACTGCTATCTACAAGGTCACCTTGATCTTGATAGTCTTCAGCTATTGCTTGACCTGTAAATATTAACGTTGATGCTAATATCCCTGCTCCTAAATATTTATTAATCATTTATATAATTCTCCGCTAATATCTTAAATTTCATATCACCCTATATCGAATGTATTGTAAACCTAAGTTGCTTGTAGTCCAAGAATATTACGAATAAAGATTGGAGTAAGTTAGTAGTGCGTGCTATTTTTAATATAGGTGTATTTAATTTGCTAACAAAAAATTATGTCATTATCAACAACATCTACAGTACTAATTATTGACGATGAAGAGACCGTTAGGGACTCTATAAGCGAGTATCTAGAAGATAGTGGCTTTGTGACAGCCGTAGCTTCATCTGCTGAGCAAGGTATGGAGTTGTTTACTAGTGAACAACCAGCTTTAGTTATAACTGATTTAAATCTACCAGGAAAATCTGGGATAGAGCTACTAGAAGAGCTTATGGAATTAAATGAGCAGCTGCCTGTCATTGTCATTACTGGTGAAAGTGATATTAAGGTTGCAATCTCAGCTCTAAAGTTAGGTGCTTGTGATTTTATGCAAAAACCAATTAGAGATCTGGCAGTACTAGAGCATGCCGTATGTCGGGCTCTTGAACGAAACCAATTAATCGAAGAGAATCAAGAGTTTCAAAGAAAGTTAACAAAGAGTTTAGATATTTTAGAGGAAGATCAAGTCGCTGGTAAAAGTGTACAACAGAAATTACTACCTAGTGTAGATAAAACCTTCATTGGAGGTATTCACTGTACTCATAGAGTTATTCCAGCAATATACTTAAGTGGAGACTTTATTGGCTACTTTGAGATTGATGATGACCATGCTGCAATATATCTAGCAGATGTTTCAGGCCATGGTGCTGCAGCTGGATTTGTAACAGTACTACTTAAGAGTTTATTGTTTCAGATCCAATCTAGATTTCAAGTGCATGGAGATCAGACCATCTATCAGCCTGCAGATTTATTATCTGAAGTTGCTGAGGAGATATATACTGCACGTCTTGATAAATATATGACTATGATTTATGGCGTAATGAACTTGAAAACTCATACAATGAAATATGCTATAGGTGGTCATTACCCTAATCCAGTGTTTCTAAAAGCTAACGGTGATGCTGAGTTTATTAAGGGCGGTGGATTTCCTGTTGGTATTATGAAAAATACAAAATATGATGAGCATGAGCTGCAATTTGAGCCAGGAGATAAATTAGCTATATACTCAGATGGAGTATTAGAAGTTTATATGGATGAAGAAAATACTGATGTACAGGAAGTCGAACTGATAAAACTCACCCAGAAAACCAAGTGTGATATTGATGAAATATTTGAAATTCTTGGAGTTCGGGATGATAATACCGAGCAACCAGATGATGTTTCTATGCTAGTAGTTACCAGGAAAGAGTAACTCATAGTGATTCCAGGAGGGATATAGTGCGTAAAGTAATCATAGTGTTGTTTTTGTTTCTAACATCATGTGTATATCGAAGTACTTATCAAACAGACAAAATTATTGTTGTACCAGAAAATCCAAAGGCACCGTGTGTTTTAGTTGGTCAAGTTCAGGGCTCATCAGGATATCATTTTCTTGCTATAGGAACTGAAATTGCTAAAGATAAAGCTAGAAAGCAAGCAGCAGAAATAAGTGCAACTCATATTGTATGGAGCGATGTTGCCTCTAATAATAATACTTATGCTATTGCTAGAGCATATAAATGTCCACAAAAATAGTTTGATAATCGTAAGTTATCATAGAATCATATAGTTTCAATCCTAACGCTATTATCATAGTAATAATATAAACAAATGACCTTCAACCATTAACTATATATCTTAATGTATATGTATTTCGAGTAGTTGTTGCCAAATATACAATATCTAAAAATGAATAATAATATATATTGCTAACAGGTGTGTATTCACAGAACATAAACTTTCTTATTAAGAGGGTAGTGTCAACAATTCATGGGAAGATAACCTTTTGATCTACCTTGTGTTTCTTCTAAGTATAAGAATTGCTAAAATCAGTGTAATTGCCTGAATAAGAACTTCCATACTCCATATATGTCTAATATTTATGGTTATAAGTATATGGTCATGTTATGGCATATGAATTGTGGAAGTTAATTTATGATACAGCAACGCTTATGGATTATGCACGTAATCCAACAGATGATGATTTGAAGTCTCGTATATTAACTCAGCTTGAAATTCATATCCCTGAAATTATATTAATAAATGATAGAACTAAAGGTGCAATATTAAAAGAGCTAAATGGTTTGGTTAGGGCTAATTGGAGTAGCTACCAAGGTGAAGGTGAAAAGAGACAAGCTTTTTCTGAAATTCAGACGCAAGTTAATGCCGCTGTTGGAAATATAACAAATATATACTCTACAGAAATTATTGAAAAATCAATTGCTAATGAAGAACTAAGTAAAGACGAAAAAGGAAAACTTGAGAAAAATTTAGATAATTCTAGTTTTATTGAATATTTAAAAGCAAGTGAATATGGACCACCTCTTACCGAACTTGCAAATAAATATATCGATGATAAGTGGCAGAATGATGAAAATTTATGGTTATCAACAAGTGATAGAAAGTTATTGCAAATAGAATATATGAAAACAATTGTATTAAATGGTGGTGCAGATAGAGATGACGCCATTAATAAATTAGAACAAAAGTTTGACATGCTAATAAAACAGAGCCTCTGGCTTGATGAAGAAGAAAGAGTTTTGTTGAAACAAGAATTTTTTAAAGATGTTATATCTGCTCCACAAAAAGATAAAGAAGAAGCTTCTAAAATATGGGAGAAAAATTGGAGTGCAGTTATTGAAAATAAGAAGTTAGATAAAAACAAAGACTATATGATATTAAAAGAACAAATTGAGTTATTGAGAGAATCGAATCTTGGTTCTGGTATCGATTATGATAAATATTTACGGGATGCGGAAAAAGAGGTTTATGGCAATTTATCAAGAGGATGGCCTCCAAAGTGTACAGAGAGCAAAAAAAGACTTTATAAAGAATTATCTGATAACGGTCTGGAAAGTGGAATTGAAATTGAAGCTTCAAGCTCAAAAACAGTAGATATTTTAACATCCGATGATGCTAAATTAAATACTATTGGAGCCATTCATCGGGCGGCATCTAGTACAGCGTCCAAACTATCATTGCAGCACTATTTTGATATTACGATGAATATGATTGTTGGCATTGAACGTATGATAGAAATTAAAGAAATATATATTGACCTGCTTGCAGATGAATGCGAAAAGCTTGAGGAAGAGGCAAGAAAACTACCAAAGTCAGATGTAGATGGGATTGCTAAGCTTGAAATTAAAGTAAAACAAAATATAAAAGACAGGGTGGAGATAATTGAGGAAAATAAGGAATATGAAGCAGTATTGGACAAATTACAACAATATGTTGGGATTAATGATGACTTTAATGGTGACCCAAAGGATTACTCAAAGTTACGTGATAAATTTGTAAACTCAACAGTACAGAAACAAAAAACAAGTGAAATGAAGGCAGATGGTCTGGATGCAGGAGTGGATGATACCTTAAACAGTAGGCATAAGGAGCTAAGTGAACGGTTAGTAGCACTTACATCTAGAAGAGATGAAGTTAAAAAATCAAAAGGTAACAAAAAACTAATTGGAAGAATAGAAGATGAGATGAGTTTTATTGTATTAGAGTTAAACTTAGAAAAGCAGAAAAGTTTATTTCAGTATGTCGCAAGTGGTTTTGAGACGAGTATAATGACTGATATAGCAAAAGAGCCAATGTCAATTCATGATGTGACATTTTGGACCGCATTGCATCAATCTATGCAGTCAGTTCAAAAAATTAATGCAGCCTCAATAGTTAGTCGTACTTTAACAGCAAGAGGAGAGCATTACTCACAAAGAGAGACAGATCTTGTGACGAGAAGTACAGCTGCTATGGCTCGAGATATTACTCAGGAAGAGGTTAGTAAAAGAATAATTTCAGTGTTTGAAGCTGCCACAGGAGATTCTATAGAGCAACTTCAAAATGCCGTTAGTGTATTAATACGTGTGGATGCTAAAACACAAGCAGAAGGCCAGACTATGTCTAGTGAAGTTGATAGTTACGAAAGATCAATATTTGGAGACTATCTTTTTAATTTTATGTCAATGGGGGCAGATGAGACTAATATAGACAGTATGTCAATACGATTTAAAATGAATTATGCTAATGAAGTTTTAGAGTCAACGAGATTTATTATTGATGCTTTCAAGCCCATAGATGCCCACAAGCCCATAGATCCCCACAAGTTAACCGAACAAGAAAAACAAGAAAAAGAAGTTCTAGAAAATTTAGAAAAACTTTTAAAAACATTAGCGATGCTCGAAAATAAATGTCAGATGATTGATAAAATGATGCTTGAACCTACTGGAACTGAGCAGAACAAAGAAATAAACGGAAAAGTTAAAGAAGAAAAGGAGGCCGCTATTGAGGCGTTGGCTAAAGCTGCGGACGAAATTATAAAATATAATGCTATATTCCATAAAGTTGCACTTCGAAGTGAAAATGTGACATTACAAGGAGCTTCAACAGCATATAGTGGTGTAATAGATAGTCTTAATTTGATGAGAAACACATCTAACACTATAGAAAAAGCATATGAAAGTTACTTAGAAGATTCAAAGGCAGAACTTAAGCCAGGCGAAAATGAAGAAACAAAAAAACATGAATTAGGATTGCCACAAAAGCTATCTTTAGCAGCATTAGATCTTGGTGTGGAAAAAAGTTTGAAATGTAATAAAATGCTCCTCAAGCAATACAAGAATAGAGTTTCAGGTAGCTTGGTAATGCCTAAAAAATCAGTGAAACGCAGATTCACTATAATGGCAACAAATCAAAAACCTGTAGCTATAGATGCTAGTCCAGAAAAATCTGGTAAACGATATCGCCTAGGACTGGCAGCCGCAGCAACACACGCTGCTAGAGCTGTTGTTGCTGGAAAAATAAGTATGGGTAAAGAACGTAATGAAATTAAAATAAATGATTTTAATCATATAGTAGAAGCATTCCATAGTAGTTACCAAATTAGTCAGGCAGAACTTAGATTTGATATGCTAATGGAGTCATCAAGGTTGTTGGCAACTTTGGATAATGATTTAGAGTCCCCCACATGTAAACTTCTACATCATAGCTTCAATATTGTCAATGACTCCGCTCAATTATATGGTAGGTATGAAGCTAGTGGAGGGATAATAGAGCAAATAGCAACTTTAGAGCTACAAATTGGAGATGATCATGAAATACCTAAAGATTTAATTGAAAGGCTGAATGGAGATAATCCAACTATAGAAGATAAAATTGAATTTCAAAAACTTTTCGAGGCTGAGTTAAAAAGAAATGATACGGGTAGATATAATCTATATGTATATGAGATGAATGCAAATGTTGCTAGGAAATATTCAGAAGATAGTAGCTTTGCAACGTCATATAAAAATATTGCATTAGACCATATGATGGCAACCTATAAAGGTCAGTTTGAAAAGATATTTGATAAGTATAATAAAAACAAATCTGCTATTCAATCGTTAAATAAGGATATGGAGCAGAAAATTGAACAGATATTAAATTTGAAGAGTGATGTCGTTGCTTTGAAAAAACAAATAAAAGAAGAAGCAAATGAACCTAGAAAACAAGATCTAGAGAAAACTTTATCTATATTGGAGGAGAAGATATCTAGAATGAATAATAATTATATGAATAATCTGAGAAACAAAATAAGTCACGAACAATATTTGAATGAATTGATTAGTAAGGTAGAGCCTCAATCGTGCCAAAGATTAATGAGAGAACAAATAAAGAATACATCACAAGGAAATACAGCTAATAAAAAATAATTTGAATTTAAAAAAGAGTATATATTTAGGCAGATGGTAAACAATAAACTAGGTGCTCAACAGGAATCCTTACAAAAGGAATTTGATGGCAATGTATATGGATATGTAGAAAAGGCTGATAGTAAAGATTTGCGTGATCAAAAAAAGGTAGCCTTATCTGCTATTAGGCAAATGTATGATTACACAGGCAGTAAAGATAAGAAAAATTCTCATAAAGCATTAATAAGTAAAATTTTGGCTGATACTAATGTAAGTCGGACAATTGCAATCCCCAGTGAAATATCAGGCCTTGTGCACATATATACTACTGATTTCAAACTTGGAAAATCAACAGAAAAACAGTTTGACAGCATGACTAGAGCACAAGTATTTGATGATATGGAGGGACCGATTGGTTACTTGAAAAAATTATCTAGTGCTTATGAGAAAGAGGGTGTTTTACTGTAAAGAGTTGTACAGAAAAGCAAATCTAGTGAAACTGGATTAATGTCATAATTAGATTCAAGCTTTGACGTTAAAAACCAGCAGAGTGTATCTATAACTGATGAAGTTGGCTCAAAGTCTTATGTCGCAACAGCTCTTTCTGCTATTCAGAAAGGGATTGTGGCTATATCTGGAGATCCAAGTGCTAATATTTTACCTGGTCAAGATAATCAAATAAATGAAATATTTGACTCTTTAAATGAAAGGTTTGCTGAGCAAACAATGGTTGTGTCTAAATCAATAAACCAATTTTTAGACATGCTAAGCAAAACGGTGGATTTAACATCTGATAAATGGTTTATTGAAAATAAAGATAGTATTGATGAAATCAAAATTGGTCATGAAAAATTCATGAAGATGGACATTAAAAAAGAGATGCTACTTGTAGAATACAACGATGGGGCAACCACTGAGGAAAGAAAATCTATCTTAGCTAAAGAATTAAAAGGTGTTCAAATTAGTAAGTGCGAGTTGGCAGCTGAGATGTCTAATAGGATAACAGGGCTATGTGAAAACGTTCCAGATACTGATAATCTTGAAGTTATTGAATCTATGTTATTAGTGAAGTTAAGCAATGATTCGGTCATGCATTATCAAGGAATTATTATAGATAAAGTTAAGCAACATGCAGAACAATTGATAGTTTCAGAAAAAGTTGGTAGTTTAGATGGAACATGTTTAGAAGCTGCAATGAATAAGATCTCAGGCACTGTTTCAGAAATGTTAGTATCTAAATTGCCTGAAATGTTAAATGGTGCTCCTTTATTACAATTAGAAGGATATATAAATAGATTTAACCTTCGGCATGAGTTACAGCAAGACTCAGGGTATGATATTGAGGAAACAAGGACATTTAGAAGCCAAGGACATTCTCACAAAAGGACGCCATTAGAAACATCACCAAGTTTAGATAGTGTGCTAGAAGAATTTCCCACATCTACATCTCCATCTGCACCTGCATCTAATAAAAATAAAGGTAGTGGAGGCATGGGGCAAGGATAGATGCTGAGTTATTAAGAATAACTTATAACTAAATTAAATTATGACTGTTATTTGTAAATAATTTTAACTATAGAGTATATTTTATGAGCAAAGAAGATATTGAAAGGGAGATTGCTTCAATAAATCTTCAAATCGTGGAGCAAAACCTATTATGGAAAGAACCCGCGTTAGCTAGTGTGCAGGATGAAGATAATAGAGTGGTGAATTTGGTATCTGTAGCATCAGTAAATATGTTAAGGCTGTTAGCTATAGCTGAAAAATTGATTATAGATGAAAAAATACACACGCAGAAAAATCCTTCTGTACAAATGTTAAACCAAAGCTTTGACCTGCTACTAAAGTCCGTTGGCGAATTTACAGAAGAGAATAGAAAAGTAAATAGTTTGAAAGTCTATAGCAAAGATTTAAAAAAAATATTTCCAGAAACTAGTGATGAAAGTTTCAACTTTGAAAATGCAGATAAAATAACAACAAATTTTGTTTATGGCGTAGAATATTATTCATTAACAAAAGTAAAAGAAAAAATTCCTACTGAATTACAATTTGCATCTAGATATCCTCCATCACCAGAGTCCCCATATCTTGAGGCATTGAAAGCTACATCAAAAATTGGGGATGGTGAGGGTATTACTTTTGAAGATGAAATTACAAATAAGAAAGCAGAGATTGATATTGAGGTTGAGGAATTATTAAAAATGATGGGAGATTCGCTAAAGTCAGAGGACCAGGTTGCAAATTTCAGATTAAATCAACAGACAGCTAAGTTTAGAGATTTTGCTATAAATAAGATGTTAGATTTTCTTGTTATAGCTAAAGAAACCAAACCACTTAACAATAAAGATATGGAAAAAAAATTCAAGGTTTTACTAAATAGCCTTGAACCATACAAAGACCATAGAATGATGGAGTATTTACCTGAACGTTGTAAAAATTTTTCGAAAATGTTCAGTCATGATGATGTTGATTATGACCTTGTAAATAATGAGACTGCTAGCTTTGTCGGACTGTCCCGACAAAGGCAATCACTGGGGGCTGAAATAAAAATCCCCACACAATTAGAAAACATGAGTAAAATTTCTATTCCACCGGTTAGCCCTAATTCTGCATCAATGGAGGTAGAGTCATCAAGTATGAGTGCATTTTCAGCATCTTCTTTTTCTGTGGGCGCGAAGAAGAAATCTCTTTTGCCGACAAAAAAAACACTAGAGCCTTTAGAGTTTGAAAATAAAATGTTAGAACAATTTGCTAATGAAATACAAAACATTCCTGCTCATGCAGGAACGGTACTTACTACAGAGTTAACACCAGAAAAATTTAAGCAAATTATTTCATCGATAGAAAAATCTGTTGACGGTCTTAAAGATGAAACAGGATTAGCAGTGGAGATACATCCAGATAGTCTAACTGGTCCTGTAGCAACTATTAGAGGAGAAGAGGGTAGCGTTAAATTTACTACTGATATTCATTATAGTAAAGAGTCAGGTGATTTAAATGGGACTATGCGTCAAGTTCTCACTGCAACAAAAAATGAATCAGGGCGTGAAGTTGCAACTCCACCAACAATAGTACAAATATTAACAGCATTAAAATCACAAGCTGAATCTGGAAATTTAAGTTTTAATATTACAACTTGCACTAATCCTAAAACAATAATGAGTACCATAATGCTAGCCAACACCCTTCATATGGAGCCAAAGATTGATGACCCAAATGTTATATCAGCATTGAAAAAAGCAAATCTTATTAATAGTGAGACTAGCCTTGATTCACTGTTAAAAACTAAAATGTTAGATGGTGACATGGAAAGTCTTTATAAAAACCAAAATACAGGAAATGAACTTGAAGCTATTAGAGCTGCAATTTCAAAGCAAAAAGCTCCAAATGAAGACTTTGGAATTGAATCTCCAAAGACTCCAAAAATACCTAAGGTGTAGATCACTATATTCTTTAGCTATACTACAATTTAAGTTATGTTTTAGATTATATAAATAAAACAAGTAACATAATATATTAATTTCATAGGAATTTAAAAATATGAATTTGTCCTTGAATACCATTAATTATCTGATTTTTATAATTGGTGGCTTTATATGTGTTTCTTACCATAACTTTGAGGCAGCTGTTGTAGGTCTTTTTCTTGTTTTAGTGAGCTTGATTATAACAAATCAGTTTTTTAAATCTTCTTTGGTGGTAATTGTAGTTACGACCGTTGGTTGTCTCAATGAAGTTTTAATTATGTTTAGCAATGTGTATGAGGTGAGCGGTGGGACTCTGGATAAATTATGGTTAGTATCAATGTGGCTGTTAACAGCTACAACATTTTCCAATTCACTAAAATTCTATGGTAAATTACCGTTAGCGCTTCAAGCTCTTATTGCTGGGACTCTTGGAAATTTAATATACTCTTATGCAGTAAGTTTAAATGCTATTGAATTAACTATACCTATGCATCGTGCTTCAATAGTTTTCTTTGTGGATTTTGCCTTATTAATACCGATGCTTTTTAAAGTTAACAATACTTTATCAGTACTTATTGGCTGTAAAGGATCTGAGGGGAGCTGCCACAAATAAGTGTATTTATTTGTGGACTGAACCCAATAGTTGAGTCTATACGTTGAACCTGAAATGGATCACGTCACCATCACAAACAACATACTCTTTGCCTTCTAGGCGCCATTTACCAGCTTGCTTAGCTCCTTGCTCACCACTGTTCTCGGTAAAATCAGCATAAGAGATTATTTCAGCTCGTATAAAGCCCTTTTCAAAGTCGGTATGGATTTTACCAGCAGCCTGTGGCGCTGTAGATCCGCTAGTGTATGTCCAGGCACGAACTTCTTTCTCTCCGGCTGTAAAATAAGTTTCAAGGCCTAAAAGTTCATATCCTGCACGTATAACTTTAGCAAGTCCTGACTCTTCAAGGTTCAGCTCTTGTAACATTTCAGCTTGTTCATCAGCATCAAGTTCAGATAGCTCGGATTCAAGAGAAGCACAAAGTGATACGACTTGGATATTTTGCTTATTGGCATGTTCGATAAGTGCATTTAAGTATTCAGTATTTATTGCGTCTGGTTCATCAACGTTGGCAACATACATCATCGGTTTTGCAGTTAACAAGCAAAGCAGTTTTAAAATATCTTGTTGTTCTTTATCTTCATTATCGATAAATGTTTTAGCAATATTACCTTCATTCATATGGTCAGATAATCTATTAAATAATTCTTTTTCTTTTCGTTTCTCAGCATCACCACTCTTTGCTAATTTTTCAGCACGGAAGATTGCCTTAGATAATGTTTCCATATCAGCACATAGTAGTTCAGTTTCTATAATACCTAGATCATGTAGGGGGTTAGTTTTACCATGTACATGAGTAATGTCACCATCATCAAAGCAACGAACAACATGGGCAATAGCATCAGTTTCTCTAATATGTGATAAAAATTTATTACCTAGTCCTTCACCCTTAGATGCTCCCTCAACAAGTCCAGCAATATCTACAAACTCCATTGTAGTCGGGATAGTCTTTTGAGGCTTAGCTATTTTAGTGATAGCATCTAATCTTGGATCTGGTACATAGACAATGCCAACATTTGGCTCAATTGTGCAAAAAGGGTAGTTTTGTGCCTCTATTCCAGATTTGGTTAGTGCATTGAAGAGAGTAGATTTGCCCACATTAGGTAGGCCAACGATACCACATTTAAATCCCATATTATCCTCTTAGTTTTTAGAATGCAGATCTTGCATGGCTTTTTGATTATTCCCAGAAATTATGTCATCTAGGCTATACATACTATCTGCAATAGATTCATTAATAAGTTTCAGATCACTTTTATTCGGTGTTGTTAGAACATAGGACTCAACAAGATCACGATGTCCTGGGTGTCCAATGCCAATACGTAAACGGTTAAAATCTCTACTTCCAAGTTTAGCTATGAGGCTACGTAGACCATTGTGTCCACCGTGACCTCCGCCTATTTTCAATTTGATTGTACCAGCTGGTAAATCTAATTCATCATGTAGCACTAGGATCTCGTCAACAGCAATTTTATAAAAATTTGCAATAGAGCTAACACTCTCACCGCTTAGATTCATGTACGTCATTGGTTGAATGAAATGTATTCCTTGTTCAGACTTGGCATACAATCCATTAAATTTAGTATTTGCTTTTAACGTGATACCACGAGCTTGAGTAAGCTCATTAAGATACCACCAGCCAACATTGTGTCGAGTGGTGGTATATTTGTTGCCTGGGTTTCCCAGGCCAACTATTAACGATATTTTGCCCATATCTTCAGACTTAATTATTCAGCAGTAGGTTCTCCAGAAGCACCTGCTTCTGAGGTTTCATTATCATCAGATTTTATTCCTTTAGGTGTGCTAACACTAACAATCGATGGATTGTGATCTGTATGCGCTAACGCTGGGATCTCAACACCTTTTGGAAGTTTGATGTCTGATAAATGAATAGAATGATCAAGCTCAAGATTACCTAAATCAACTTCTAGATATTCAGGAAGGTTAGACGCTGTACACTTAACCTCAACATCAATAAATTGGTGGTTAATTAATCCACCTAGTTTAGCCCCTGGACATGAATCTTCATTAATAAAATGCAGAGGAATGTTCATAGTGATTTTATCGCTATCACTTACTCTTTGAAAGTCCATATGTAAAATTGATTTTTTATATGGATGTCTTTGAAGGTCTTTTAAAACAACCTTTTGCTTTTTGTCTTCAATATTCAAAGTTAAAATATGTGAGTAAAAACTTTCGTGACTTAGAGCCTGTAGTACTTTTAAATGGCATAGGCTAATGTTTCTAGGTGCTTCTTTACCACCATAGATAATAGCTGGAACACGGTTTTCAATGCGACGTAGGCGGCGGCTCGCACCAGTACCATCTTCTTGCCTTTTGGTAGCATCAAGTTCAAAAATTGCTTTAGTCATGTCTAAGACTCCTAAAAATTGTTAAAAAAGGAACATCACCTTTCTCGCGACCAAGGTTGGGGTGTGTTAGTATCCTAAGCTCCGAATTCTACTTGAGATGAGCTCAAGAAACAAGAAATACTAGCTAAAATAACAATTTAGTTAAACATGCAACTTATAGATTCTTCTAGATGCACTCTCTTCATTGCTTCTGCGAGCATCGGGGCTATAGATAAAGTTTTAATTTTAGGGCAATTTATAGCATCTTCGCGAAGAGGGATAGTGTCAGTAACAACCACTTCATCTAGTGATGATTTGTTAATATTATCTACGGCATTACCGGAGAAAATTGGGTGTGTACAGTATGCAGATACACTTATGGCTCCATCATTTTTTAAGGCTTCTGCGGCCATACATAATGTGCCAGCTGTATCAATAATATCATCAACAATGATACATTGTCTGCCTTCAACATTACCTATAATATGCGTATATTCTACCTCATTATCTCTTGGGCGACGCTTATCAATAATAGCCATATCAGCATGATTTAATCTTTTTGAGAAAGCCCTAGCTCTTATTACCCCTCCAACATCAGGGGATACGATCATAATATCTTTATAGTTTTTCTTTTCAATATCGTTAAGCATTACTGCTGAGCTAAAAGCATTATCAACTGGGATAGAAAAAAATCCTTGTATTTGTTCTGCATGTAAATCTATGGTTAATACTCTATTCACATCGGCAGTTGAAATCATATCTGCGACTAATTTTGCAGAGATAGGAACTCTTGATGACCTAACTCGTCGATCTTGGCGGGCATAACCAAAATAGGGCACTACAGCAGTGATTCGGTGTGCAGATGCTCTTCTGATGGCGTCTGCTATTAGAAGTAGTTCCATTAAATTATCATTTGTAGGTGCACATGTAGGTTGGATAATAAATACATCTTTGCCCCTGACGTTGTCCATAATATTTACAGAAATTTCGCCATCGCTAAAGCGTCCTACTTTTGCTCGAGATTGTTCAATGTGCAAAATATTACATAGGGAAGCAGTTAAAGCTTTGTTTGAGTTACCACTAAAAATGAGCATTTCTGGGTTTGACATGACAACATTCCTTTGCTGTGATTTTCATGAGTTTATGGCTGGGGTGCCAGGATTCGAACCTGGGAATGCAGAGATCAAAACCCTGTGCCTTACCACTTGGCGACACCCCAATAAACTCGGCTTATTATGACATGATGGAACATTTTGTCAAATAGATAATATGGGTTAGTTTTTATTAGTGTTGGGTTCCATGATATAGGACATAAAATTACGGACTCTTTTTAGCGAGTTTCCTTTGTCAATTATTGGTTGTAGAAAATCAGGATCAAATTTTGCAAAATATTTGATACATCTTTGATAGTTAACCGAGTTATCTCCATAACCATTTGCACCTTTGCGAAGAGCATCAGTTTGTAAACCATATTCCAGCTCATGGTACTGTGGATAAAATATGCGTAAATTATTATATGCTCCTTCATCGTTTTGAATGATGCTAACATCTTTACTATGTGCGTACATTGAGAAATATAAATCATCACTTAAGCGGCAAAATTTTGGGAGTGAATTTATAAGCGAATAAAAGTCATTGGTGAAAAATTTACGTTTGTAGAGAACGCCACCAGAGCCGACAGCCAATAATGACTCACTTTTATCTTCAAAAGTCATGTACAAGTCACTTAATACATCTATAGAATTAAGGTCAATTTTAAATCTAAAATTAGTATTTGAAATGATACTATTAGGATTTTTATATGATTTATAGTATAGGTCGCGAACTAGATGTTTAGCATGGATAACGTCATCATCAACTGTAATGATAAGAGCTTCTGGATTTTCAATGTGCTTTAAAGTCGTAATAAGTTTTGTACCTGGGCCATAATCTTTATCACGTAAGATGATAACGCCTTTATAGTTTTCTAACCATGTAGGTATTGCGTAAGTTGAATTATCACGTTCAAAAATATAAGGGATATTGACATATATATTACTAGCTTTGATACTTTGATCTTTTAAACTATCAAGAACAGGCTTAATTTTGTTAATTCGTTGTGGGGTAGTGGTAAAAGAAATAACTATTTCAGGCTGTTCTTGAGCGTAAACATTTTTCACATATAAGGTTCGAATTGGTCCTGTATATAGCGCAGCAAGTAAAGATATTAAATAAATGCAAATTAAGATTATCAACAAATATGTGACAAATATAGGTATTGAGTGCTTTTTATCTGTAGACATTAAACATCCTTGTAGCTAGCTCCAACTACTAATACTAATTTTTATCTTAGCATTATCATTTTCTATTACAACTAGCTTAGGTAATGATGAATCATTGTCCGTATCATTTAAAGAGAAACTTGTTTTCCAATGTTCTTGAGTAAAAGAATACTTTCCATTAATTGAGGGTAACCAAGTATATTTTTCTGTTGGACTGGGAATACCTTTGATCCAATATTTTAGGTACTGGAGAGGAAAAGTCCACCCTAGTTCTTGAGATAATGCATTCGATGGGTTATCAGATTCTATATGCTGACCATTAGAGTTTTTAATGTCGATAAAGGATTGGGTTCCAACTATAATTACTTTTTTTGTACCTAGTGGTGCTATTACTTGTATATTATATTCGTCGTTGTCTTGCTTCCAAAATAAGCTTGCTGAGCCAGACTGCTGTTCGCCAATTACTCCGACTCGGCCACTAATTTCCCATTGATGTTTTTGAGCAAGTGTATGAATACGCAATTTATAATTAAGTTTTCTTGATGATTTATTTTCTAACAGGGTACATCCATTTAAGGACGTTAGTAAAACCACCAGCATAGTTATATTGCTGAGTTTGTTTGTTCTTAGCATAACTGCCTCACACCAAAAATATAATATCAAATATTATAGCTAATCATATTATTTTGCCATGGCAGGACGCTTATGGTGAATACTTATTTTATCTTTCAAGCGAATTAATTCATTATTTTTTGGTGATGACGACATTGCTTTATCAATGACATCTAAAGCTTTTTTGTGTTTCCCCAAGGCGTAAAGAACTTCACTTAAATGTAGTGCGATATTAGATTCAGGTTTTAAAGTATAAGCTTTTTCTAACCAAATTAATGAGTCTTGCAATTGTCCCATTCGAAAAAGCAAAAGTCCCATAGAATCCATGATTGTTGGATTATCTGGAGAAATACTGATGGCGCGCTCTAAATAAGTAAGCGCTTCTTCATGGCGTTCTTTTTGTGATGAAAGGTTATAACCAAGCACATTTAATGCATTGGCATGATTGGGGTTTAGAGAGAGTATTTTATTTAAATCATCTTCAGCTGCTGATAACTGGTTGAGCTTACTAGCCATGACACTGCGCATGTATAAGAAGTCAATATCATTGGGTAATGCTTTGAGTGCATGATTGGCTAAGTACATTGCTTTTTCTACTTTATTTACACTAACAAGGAGGTCCAGCTCTAACAAAAGGATTTGCTTTTGCTCTGGCAATGTCTGAGGTCTTGCTGTTTCTATAACATCAAGAGCTTCATCATATTTTTCTTGGTCTTTTAGAATGTCAATCGCACGAATAATAGATGTTATATGTAGAACATCTTCAGAAATGCTTTGATATTGAAATACAGCTTGATCATACTTGCCTTGCATTTCATATATTTGCCCAAGCATATACTTTGATTTATTTTCAACACTCTTGATGGATACACATTTTTCAAGCTGTGTAGCAGCTAAGTCATAGTTGTTCTCTAGAATATAAATTTCACTTAAAAGAAATAGAGCTTGGCCCTTATAGTCATTGTTTTTTTCTAAAAATAACAAGTGTTTTTTTGCTGTGATAAGTTGTTTGTTGTCAACCATCGCAGATGAAAGAAACATGCGTAATCTGGCATCATCAGGGTATTTTTTCAGCATTTTCTCCAAATAAGCAATAGCTGGCAGGTCGTTACTAGAATTATGACTAATAAGTTTTGCTTTTAGTTCTATTGCAATAGTTGAATTAGGCTCTAATTTTAATGCTTCATCAGCTAATGCTTCTACTTTATCAATTTGCTGAGTTTGAATACTTAGATAGGCAAGGGCAAGGAGAGCGTATGGATTGTTATTATTTTTAGCAAAGCTGTCGACCTTATCATAAAATACTTCCTTAATTGAAGGAGGGAGTTGAGTGTATATTATTTGCATGGAATCAGGGAATTCTTTTGGTGCTATTTGTAATGCTCTCTCTATATACTCAGTTGTTTCATTTGGGTTAAAGTTGATGAGCAGTGTGATTGCAACTAGCTGTGGCTCGAGTTGATCTTTAGCGAGCTGGGCCCAAAGTTTAGTAGCTTCTATAGCTTGTTTGTCTAACATGAGCTCAACAGCAAGTTGAGTTGCAACTTGCGCAATATTAGGGTCTCGTGATAGTTTTGCTGCTGCGAGATAGTTTTCTAAGGCTATTAAAGGTTGTTGTCGAGATAGTGCTATTTCTGCCGTCATAATTTGTGCTGCCACACGTGCTTCTTGCTCTGCTTGATTAGCGTAGGCGTTATTTACTATGAGTAGAGCCAAAATGCTAGCGTGAACTAAGGTGTTTATGAATTTTTTCAATGTACTCATCCTTGCAACCTAATAGTTTGTTATAATTGGTATCGGCTGGTGAGCTTACTTGGTTAAGGGATTTTATGAATATTTGGTCAATTGGTCTGAATCATCACAGCGCACCGATTGAAATACGTGAAAAAATGACGTTTAATCAAGAACGACTTCCTGAAATCGTCAAAGAAATATCTTCTTTCAGTAGCGTTAGTGAAACAGTTATATTGTCAACTTGTAATCGTACAGAAATATATTGTATTGCAAAAGACCTGTTTCCAATTGGGAAAAAGGTTATATCAGAATATTTTGATGTAGACGAAGTCCGCGCATATACGTATACTTACGCAAACTTTGAGGCAGTTAATCACCTTATGAGAGTGGGGTGTGGCTTAGATTCAATGGTGGTCGGAGAGTCTCAGATATTAGGGCAGTTAAAGTTAGCTTACAAAATATCAGTAGAAAACCAAGGTGTTGGTCGATTACTTGGGCGTATGTTTCAGAGAGCATTTGCTGTTGCCAAGTTAGTTAGGATGAACACTGAAATTGGGTTAAGACCAGTCTCTGTGGCATCTGTTGTAGCCAAATTAGCTAAACAGCTATTTAGTAACTTGTCGGAGTCTACTATTTTGATACTTGGGGCTGGAGATACTGCTATGCAGTTATTAACTCACCTAAAAGGTTTGGATGTTGGAACGATAATAATTGCTAATAGAAGCGTGCATAAGGCTATAGCTCTTGCTGATAAGTTAGGGATAACAGCTAAAACTAGATGTTTTAGTATTGAAAAAGTTGCAGGTCTTCTACATGAGGCTGATATTGTACTAGGTGCTACTTCTGCACTAAATACAATAATTGATGAAGCTATGGTTATAGCGGCACTTAAGCAAAGAAAATATAAATCGATGTGTTTTTTTGATATAGCTGTGCCACGAGATATTTCGGCAAAAGTTGCGCATTTAGAAAACGCATTCTTATACAGTGTTGATGATCTTAAAAATATCATTGCTAAGAATAAACAAATACGACAGGATGCTTGCTTTCATGGCGAAAAAATAATTGAAGAGGAAGTTACTAAATATATGCGGTGGTTTTATGCGCAAGAGCACAGCAATCTTATTGCAGAATTTAGAACAAAATTTGAAATAAAGAAGAAGGATATAGTAAAACGAGCGCATAACCAATTACAGCATGGTGCAAGGGCAAAAGATGTAATAGAAAAGTTAGCGCATTCAATATCCCAGGAATTTTTACATGTACCAACGCTGGCAATTAAAGATGCCAATGAAAGTGGTAATCAAAATTTCATGGAAAGTATAGAAAATTTATTTAATATAAAAAGATAGAATCGGCGGAAAAATGAACTCATCAGCAACAGAAAAACTTAATTCTTTACAAGAACGATATATGGAAATATCACATTTACTGAGCGATCCTAACATCTTGGCAGATCAAAACAAATATAGAGCTTTAACTCAGGAATATGCTGAAATAGAGCCAATAGTAAAATCATATGCTTTATATACAGGGTGCTTGGAAGAAATAGAAAATGCTAGGTCAATGTTGAAAGATGAAGATGAAGATTTGCGAGCATTAGCGCAAGAGGAAAAGTTAGCTTCAGAAGCAAAGTCACGTCAATATGAAGAAGAATTAAATGTCTTACTATTGCCAACGGATCCTAACGATAAATGCAATGTATTCTTAGAGATACGTGCAGGAACTGGCGGAGATGAGGCGGCAATATTTTCTGGAGATTTATCGCGTATGTATATACGTTATGCAGAATCTCAAAATTGGCAAATTGAGTGTGTAAATGAGAATACAGGTGAGCATGGTGGCTATAAAGAAATAATTTTACGAGTAATTGGTGCTGGCGTATATTCAAAGCTGAAGTTTGAATCAGGGGCGCATAGAGTACAAAGAGTTCCGACAACAGAATCACAAGGTAGAATTCATACTTCCGCATGTACTGTTGCTATTATGCCAGAAGTTGACATGGTTAATGATGTAGATATAGATCCAAGTGATTTACGAATAGATACTTATAGAGCTAGTGGTGCAGGTGGGCAGCATGTTAACAGAACAGATTCTGCGGTTAGGGTTACCCATATTCCAACTGGAGTGGTTGCGGAATGCCAAGAAGAACGCTCTCAACATAAAAATAAAGCCAAAGCAATGTCCTTATTAAAAGCAAAAATACTTGCTCAAGAGAAGAAGAAGCAACAGGATGAGCAAGCAATGGCAAGAAAATCTTTAGTTGGTAGTGGTGATAGATCTGAGAGGATCCGTACCTATAATTTCCCGCAAGGACGAGTTACTGATCATCGTATCAATTTGACTTTATATTCTCTAGATGCGGTATTGCAAGGAGATTTATCAATGGTAATTGAACCATTAATCATAGAGCATCAAATGGAACTACTAGCAGGTATTGGTGGTGCATAGTATCGATGATATTTTAAATTTAGCAACACAACGTCTAAATGAAAATAGTGCCTCACCTAGACTAGATGCTGAGCTTCTTCTTAGTCATGCTCTTGGTGAAAACAGAATTTACTTGAAAACACATAATAAAAATACTGTTGTTAGTGATGATCTTAAATATTTTAATCAGCTTATAGAAAGGCGAGCCACAGGGTATCCAATAGCTTATATTTTTAATCGAAAATCATTTTGGGATTTTGAGCTTTATGTAGATGAGAGCGTTTTAATTCCTCGGCCAGAAACAGAGTTATTAGTAGAAAAAGCTTTAGAGTTAATTCCTAAAACTATAGAAAGTAATATTTTAGAATTAGGCGTTGGGTCTGGAGCTGTGTCGATAGCAATAGCAAAGGAAAGACCACTAGCAAGAGTCATAGCTACTGATCTAAGTATTTTGGCCCTTAATGTAGCAAGAAATAATGCTATTGAACTAGGAGTGGAAAACATATTTTTTTGCAATGCATCATGGTTTCAGTGTCTTAAATCTGAGTTTGACTTTATTATCTCAAATCCTCCATATTTGCGTAGTGACGATCCCCATTTTGTTACAGATAGCTTAGAGTTTGAACCACGATTAGCTTTAGATGCTGGTGTTTCAGGTTTATCTTGTTATGAACAAATAATTAATGAAGCAACAAAATTTCTTAAACCTAGAGGAGTTATTTTGCTTGAGCATGGTTGTGAGCAAGCCAATGCACTTGAGACTATTCTGCAAACATCCGGATTCGTGGGTGTCAACACTTCAAAAGACCTATCAGGACATGATAGGGTCATCTCCGCCAGGAATAGCTAGAAGTCATAATTTATTGCATAATGTATATTAGGAATCGTTTTAAATAGCATTTTCATGGATTGGAGATAGTTATGCTAAAGAAGTATTTAATGTTTGCAGGTCTAATTGGGGGGATGGTTATCTCTTCATATGCAAAAGCTTTTGGTGATCTTGAGTGGCAGCCTCGAGTAGGACTACAATATCAATATTCTAATTATAGTGCAAAGGCGGCTTTTTCAAATTTCATACCGAAGAAATATAATCATATTGGCATAATGGCTGGTGTGAAAATAAGCAATATTCTAGGTTTTGATTTTGAATATATGTATTCAGCTGAGAAAAAGAAAAACGCAGTGCTTTTGGCTAACAGTACATTTCTAGGCGCTGCTGTTGGTGCTGCTGATGTTAATTATATCAACAAAGTGAAAATGAATTATGTAGGTATCGACATGAATGTGTACGTGCCATTTAATGATAATTTAAGTTTGATTATTGCTCCTGGGGTTGTGATTGGTACACCTAATTACACAATGACTGCCGCAACTGCAAGCAATTTAGCCACAGCCGTATATCAACTGGAAGGGAAAATGAAAACTATTCCTAGAGTGTCTGTTGG
>Ga0066606_10000189_pt1 | contig 36613 bp, 27 predicted proteins | sample SaaInlV_DNA_100m_FD_60386 | JGI IMG/M metagenome (GOLD analysis project Ga0066606, IMG submission 60386) | Marine microbial communities from expanding oxygen minimum zones in the Saanich Inlet - SI075_LV_DNA_100m | ecosystem: Environmental > Aquatic > Marine > Unclassified | place: British... | reverse complement strand
CTCGAATGGAGGAGTACTCTTCAGAAGATCAACAAAGACGTTTTGGTGAATTACATGCAGGTATTAGATTGGTGAAAATCAATCAAGCTAGATTCAAATTAGAAAGAGATATTGTTAGTTTAAGAGATAATCAGGCAGTAATTGACGCCGAAATTGGTCGCTATGGACATGGTGCACTTGACCCGGCTCAGCAGTCTCATAAAGAAGCATTAGAAGCAAAACAAGCTAATGTTAATGAGCAAATTGACCGAAAAGAGAGACATCTTAAGCATCTTAATACTCATGCAGATGAGGTTGGAAGGGCTCATACTGAATATGACTACCAAGTTGCTAAAGATCATTTAAAAGATATTGCAGGAGACGATGCTGCTACTATAAGACATATGATGAAGGAAAATGCTAAACGCAATGAAGCTAGAGCAATAGTTGAACAAGCAAGATCACTTGTAGGTGATGATAACCCTGACTCAGCAACTAGACCTGCAGCTAGAGATTTAATGGAACGTTTGTCAGATTTACAAGTAATTTTAGGTGAAAGCAAAACGATTAAAGCTAAACGTACTCAATTGGAAGAAGGTATTATTGCTGCAGAGTCAGCATTGGCTGATGTTGATAAACCTCTTACCGCAATTAAGAGAGAAGAAGTTAGTAAGGATCTAGAATTAGCAAGAAAAGAGATTATTGTAGAAGACGCGAGAATTGCTAAGTTTGCTACTGATAATAGTAGTGAGTGTGTGTTTGCAACAATGCGTCGTAAGGATCAGTCTATACGTGAAGATTTGCACCAACGAGGAGCTAGCGCCAAAGAAAAAATGGATGCTTATCAGAAACGGTATTCTGAATTAGATGAAGAAGAAGTGAAAAATCAGACAATGCTAGTAGATAAAAGATTTGATGGAATAAAACATGATGCTGAAGTTATGAATGTGAGACGTACTGCAATCTATTCTAATGATGGTGGTATACAAAGTGGTCGTTTAATAGATTCCAGGAATCAGTATGAAAGTTTCAAGCGTGCATATGAAGAAAATGTAAGAGCTGATCTGTCGGGAAGTGGTTTGCCACCAAAGGTAATACAGGAAATGAGACAGGGAGCATATCAGAATATGTGTCAAGCTCATGCAGAGTATCAGACTCAGGTTGAAGAGTATAAATCTCTTGAGGCTACAAGCAGAATATATAGAAATTATACAAAAACTCAGACAGAAAACCGCGATTGTAAAGTTAAGCTTGATGACGAGCTATTAAAACTAAAAGCACAGCTTCATATAGCTAATGATACTGTCGCAACTCCTGCAGATAGAGCTACTGCATTATCTAGGTTTAATATTTTAACTAGAAAGGTGTCCAAGCCATTTGATAAGTTTGAAGATGCACTAGTTAAAAAACAAAAGCTTGCAGAGGAGTTGCTTGCAGAAATGGAACAGACTCATGGTTTTGACCCACTTGCTATGCCAGATGAATTACCGAAGTATGTAGCACCACGTTTTTCATAAATATTAACTTAACCAATTCTATAACGAATAATAAAAGGCCCATTTTATGGGCCTTTTTATTGACAAGTTAAATAGTTAAGGGTAGTTTGGGATTAATAGGAAGCCATTATAATAAGGAAGGTTCAGTTGTCCTTACCTAGAATAAGTATTTGGCAACGTACCCTAGCAAGGACATTGCTTTTATTGATACTGTTACCAACAGTAGTGTGCTCTGACTCACTTTATAGCCCCATGGAATCTAATTTTGCTAGAGTAAGTAATTTAGATATTAATTTACAAAATCTTGATACCCAACTTCCATATATTGTTGTTGAAGGTCCTGAAGATTTAGGTAGGTTAGCAGCACTTAGATTTATAGAATGGGTTGACGATAATCCATCAGGTGTAGTTAGTTTGCCTGTTGGAAAATCAGCAGAGTATTTTATTAGATATCTTCTTTATTACAAGAAGAGCTGGTCTACTCCAGAAGTGAAAGCTGAAGTTGTATCTCTAGGAATTAAACTAAAAGAATTCCCTAGTATGGAGCAATTGAAGTTAGTTCAAACTCATGAAATATTTCCAATTCCAATTACACATCGAAGAAGTATTAGGAATTTCATTTTAAATTACTATGTTGAGCCTTTAGGAATAAAGTTAGAGAATACCTTGTTAATGCCCGTAGTTGACCGGGGTATATTAAAAAAGAAAGGTATAGATGTAGTTTTTAGGAATTTAGGTAATATTGATTGGGATTTAACTAATAAAAATCCTAAAAATAGTATTGAAAGGTGGCAGAAGCAAGCACTGTTAGAAGCAAATGGTTTTTGTAAAGAATTTGAAGAAACCCTTAAGTCTTGGGGAGGGGTTGATTTATATATTGGTTCTATGGGATATCAAGGAGAGTTAGCTCTAAACGATGTGAACACAAGCTATGATAGTAAGACTAGGCTCGTACATTTAGGAAGTATAACTAGTGCACAAATTGCAAGAGAGTTTGGTGGTATTGAATTTGCAAAAAAATCGATGGGTGTAAGTGTTGGTCTTGCAACTTTATCTTTTAATGAAAATGCAACAGCAATTATTTTAGTTAATGGTGGCGTGAACTCTAAAATAATACGTGATTTTTTAAATAAATCTGAAAATAGTAATATACCTGCAGTTGTATTCAATGCTACAGAAAACACTAAAGTATATTTGTCAGTTAAGGCAAATAATAAACTCCATGATGAATCCGGGGATGTAAGTGTTGATAAGAGCCCAGAAAGATTTGTTAGGACGATAGATAAATTGATTATTGACGTGGCATTACAGAAAGGGGCCACCATATTAGAATTGGATGAAGAAGATATAAAGAATAATATTCATCATGGAGAGAATTTTTTAAAAAAAATAAATTTGCCTTTTAATCGATTGAAACAATCTGTACATAATCGAGTGGTTAATAAAATACAGGCAGGGATGTCTGAAATAAAAGCAAAAAAAATTCTCCATATGGGGGTGTATCATGATGATATAGTACTTGGATATTATCCAATTATGCGTCAGTTATTACGACATAATCAAAATAGCTTTGTATATCTTACATCTGGTGTTAATTCCGTAAGTGATATTCATATTATTTCAGCATTGAGTAGAGTTGATCATCGATGGTTAAATAAATCAAAACACGTGATTTTCAATAAACGTTATTATGAGATCGTAGATGATTTTGCAAGAAGTTATTGGGCTGGAGATCATGAAAATCTTGCTTTGAACGAAACGGTAATAACATTAAAACAGCTATGTAAGATATATGATATTAAGTCTCTTGCAATTTTAAAAGAAACCATTCGTTGGCTCAAAGATGAATACTTTCCGAAAAAACAACCAGGCGATGTTGACTCACCCGCTATTGTAAACTTGAAAAGACTAATGCGAGAAAGCGAAGCTGATAAACTATGGGCTATAAATAATATATGGAGTGGCCAGATTCACCATATGAACTTGCCATTTTACTCGTATGAAAATGTTTTCCATACTATGCCATCTAAAGATGTAGATGTAGACCCATTGATTAAAATTCTTAATAGAAAAAAACCTGACATTATTACTATTCCTGATATTCCTGAGCGCTTTGGATCTGATGCACCATATAAATCAAAGATAATTTTGTCTAATGCTTTACGGTTTAGCGACGTAAATCCTAATACTAAAATACTTACTTATAGGAATTTTGGGTATAAATATCATCTGGCTAGTGTTGATAAAATCATGTTAATTAAAGAAAAAGATATTTCTATGCTTGTGAGTGTTTTTGATAAATGTTTTTCAAGTCAAAGAGAATCGTCTTTTCCCTCTCCATTATATACTGAATCACCAACAGCAACTGTAGCGAATGCTCAACGAGAGCAGTATCAAGAAATAAAATCATTAATCGGTGCTGAGGTGTTGGAAGACTTGGGAGTTGGCGACGCAAAAGCTGCTGTTACAGTGCGGTTCCAATCAATACCAGAATTTAGTAGATATATAAAAAAAATTGAAGATTTATCAAATCTAAAGAGTATCTAACGCTAGCTCTGGTTTTAATTTAAATGCCTTAGCACTTGAATATAGTTCTTGGCGTTGAATATAACTTTTACGACATAGGCTAATATCACTTAAAAGTAAATTGAATTGTTCAAAATCAATAGCTTGTTTGTGATCAACCAAAGAATTACTTGGTGTTGGATGAATATCTATTAACAGACAATTGGCACCTGCAATTACAGCTTGGGCCGTTACATGAGCTATATCACTGATGTTGTGTGTGTCTAAATTATATTCACCAATAGCATGAGAAGGATCTGCGCAGGTTAATAATCCTAACTCTCTTTTCACAACTGGTATATGAGCAAAATCACATATATTTCTGTGTGGAGCTGCATGATATGATTTTAAACCACGTAAACAAAATATAATTTTTTTATTACCTGATTTAGCAATGTATTCACAAGCCTGAACTGATTCAGCAAAACTTATTCCAAATCCTCTTTTGTATAAGACCGGGTGTTCACCTATAGAGCCAACATATTTTAGTAGCTCATAATTTTGCGCATTTCGTGTGCCTATTTGTAAAATTACTCCAGTATTGTAGTTGCCTGTTGTTAGGCAATTTAATATCTCATCAACATGGCGCTCAGATAATACTTCCATCGCAATGGCTTTAATATCGTATTTATCTGCTAGTGAAAAAATATTATTTAGGCAGAGCTTGCCTCGGCCTTGAAAAGTATATGGATTAGTTCTGGGTTTATAAACTCCCATTCTGGCACATTTTATGTTGTGGTAGTTAAGAAGTGCAAAGACTTTTTCAACATTATTACTATTATCTACTGCATTTAATCCAGCAATAATATTTAGTGTATCATTATTAAAGATGACGGAGTTATATACAAACCCTTTCTCATTGCCAGATTTTAATAGTGGGGTTTTATCTTGAACAGGGACAGATTTGATGAATCCTTGTAGGTCGGATAACTTTTTGCTTAATAAGTAATCTAGCGATTCCTTAATCAAAACTCCCTTAGTATTAATGCTGTCTGTTGATATTTCATGTATATCATACGAGCCTAAGAGCTCTTTTAATGTTATATTGGTGTCTTGGTGACAGCTTGTTGAGAAATAGTAAATTTTTGGCATAATTATACGAACTTTCTTTCTCAGTGATTTGTTTAACTCAAAATGTTGTTTCACAGCTAGTGTAACATAATTGTAATTTAACAAGTAACTTTTAAAATGGTTTTTAAATCAGTATCAATAACATGCGGTCTGCGTTATGTACGGGCAAAACGAAACAATAAGTTTGTGTCTTTCATATCATTTGTATCTCTTGCAGGTATTGCTCTTGGAGTAATGGTGTTAATAACCGTTGTTTCGGTTATGAATGGGTTTAGTAAAGAAATACGCGCTAAAATGTTAAGTGTGGCACCACATCTGACAATTGACTCACCTAGAGGTATTCACAATTGGGAACATATACGGAATATAACTCTCGCTTATGACAAAGTTAAAGGTGTTCTCCCATATATAGATGGTGTGGGGATGGTTGTTGGTAGGGGTAATGTTGAAGGGATCCAAGTAAAGGGGATCCAACCTAAATATGTAAACAATGTATTCCCATTAGAGGAGCAATTGGTTCTAGGAGAGCTAAGTTCTATTGATAGTGGTGAATATAATTTACTTATAGGAGATGAGTTAGCCTATAATTTAAAGGTTGGTTTATATGATAAAATTAGCATTATTGCTCCACAGGCACAGGTTACAATTGGTGGCGTTATACCAAGGATCCGGCAATTCACAATTACTGGTATTTTTCATAGCGGAACACCGTTTGATAAACATGGTGCTTTTGTAGGCTTTCAAGATGCAAGTAAGTTATATAAAAAAGATGAATCCGCATCTGGCCTTCAGATTAAACTACATGACGAATTAGATGCACCAGAGTTAAATAAAATTTTTAAAAAAATAGAATCTCTAGAAGAGTATAATATTTATGATTGGACCTCCGTATATTCAGATTTTTTTGATGCGGTCCAAATGGAAAAACGTGTTATGTGGTGCATATTAGTTCTCATTATTGCAGTTGCAGCTTTTAATTTGGTTTCATCAATGGTTATGTTGGTTACTGATAAAAAAGGTGATATAGCTATTTTAAGGACAATTGGTGTTAGTCGAGGTGCTATTTTACGTCTATTTATTTTGACTGGGATGGTAATTGGGGTTTTAGGAACTGTCATTGGCCTTATCTTAGGGTTGATTTTAGCTACAAATGCAGGAGCTCTTGTAAGGTTTATTGAAAGTATATTTCATATAAACTTTGTAGCAGAAAACGTTTATTATATTGGCTATTTGCCTTCTGATATACACCGCTCAGATGTTATTATCATTTGTTTGTCATCATTAATACTTAGTTTTATTGCTACTATATATCCAGCGTATAAAGCGACAAAAATTCATCCTGCAGAGGCATTGAAAAATGAGCGCTAGCAAATCTGTAATATCTTTCAATAATGTTTCAAAAGAATTTATAGACGGTAAAGATCGTTTGCTAGTTTTAAATGAAATTAATTTTAATTTAAATCCGGGTGAGCAAGTAGCAATTGTAGGGAAGTCAGGATCTGGAAAATCTACTCTATTGCAACTTATGAGCGGGTTAGATAGTCCAACAGTTGGTAGTGTATCTTTGATGGGTACTGATTATCAAAAAATGAATGAGAGACAATTGGATTTAGCTAGAAATAAAACTTTAGGGTTTGTATATCAGTTTCACCATCTTTTGCCAGAGTTTACAGCGCTAGAAAATATAATGATGCCTTTATTAGTTAAAGGCGAGACAACAAAAGTGGCAGAGCAGATTGCAGTAGAAATGCTAAATAAGATCGGTTTAGCAGATAGACAAGAACATCCACCAAGTAAATTATCTGGAGGTGAAAAGCAAAGAGTTGCAATTGCAAGGGCAATAATATGTAACCCTGAATGTGTATTTGCTGATGAACCAACTGGGAATTTAGACCCAGAAACAGGAAAAGTAGTTATAGAACTGATTCGAACTGTAAATAAAGTGACAGCAATAGTGATTGTTACTCATGATATAGCATTAGCACAGCAATTTGATAAAATATATAAGATAGAGAATGGCAGATTGTCTCTTAGTGAGTAGAGGCTTTTCGTTCAGCTTTTCTTTTTGCACGCTCTAATTTGCGCTTTTGGCGCTTTAATTTTCTTTCATTCCAGCTTTTGATCGTCATATATCTCCATATGACTTTGATTGTGCAATAGCCAACTATTGAAGATACAAAAGCTAAGACACTGCAACCGACAGCAAAAGGTTGCCAATTGTGACTAAAAAGCCTAATTAACCATTCCATACTTAACTCAAACTTAAATGGTGATGGAGGCGTATCAAGAATAATAGAGCCTAGTTTATATGCTATGTAAAATAACGGCGGCATGGTTATTGGGTTGGTTAACCAAACCAAGGCAATTGAAATTGGTAGGTTAGCTGATAATATTATTGCACCACCTGCAGCTAATAACATTTGAAATGGCACCGGTATCCATGCAAAAAATAACCCAATAGCAAATGCTCTAGAAACTGAAACACGATTAAAATGCCATAAGTTACTGTTATATAGTATTGAACCAAATATAGATAAAGACTTATTGTTTTGTAACTGCTCTTTACTTGGAAGCCATTTCTGGAATCTCTCTTTTAACATGCACAAATACCTTGGAAGAATTTTAGATGACTAAATATATATTTGCGTATTTAGTCGGGTTGTTAGCTCATTATCAAGTTCATATTCAATTAAATAGCATAGTATTAAATTTTGTGCTTATTATAACGGCCAGTGCTCTTATCGCCAAGCGTTATTTTCTGATAAGTACTCAATTAGTCATAATTTTAGTGATGATGCTTGGATATAGCATCTTTGCTTATGCAAGTTTAGCTGTCAAAAATAACTCTTGGCCAGATAATATTTATAAAAATAGGGCAAATATTTTAGTTGATATTGAGCAAAGTACGAATTATTATTCGATAGCTAATGTGCAGAACATTTTCATAGGCAATGAATATCTCAAAAATATTAAAGGTAAAATAAAAATAAAGCATAAATATAAACAAAATCCTGAATTTATTATTGGAGAGTATGTTTGGATTTATGGTCAAATTGAAAGGCCCGATTGGTATAAAAATTCAGGGTGCTTCAATAGCAAAAAATATAATTGGTTAAATGGCATTCAAGCTGAAATAAAGCTGTATGAATCTGCTAAAACAACTAAATTGAAGACGAGTATAAGAAATTATCTGTTAAATACTATAAAGTCACGATATACATATAGTCATATGATGCCAATAGTGCTTGCACTGCTTCTGGGAGATAAAAGTTTAATAGTTGCTGAAGATAAAGAAGTGTTTATTAAAACAGGCACAGCTCATTTAATCGCCATTTCTGGCCTGCATATTGGAATAATTTATATTTTTGCCAACCTCATCGCTATGCGATTTGTAATGCCAGTTATAGCTAATATGATAGGATTAGTTTTTGCAACAATTTATGCTATTGTTGCTGGTTCACACTACTCATGTCAACGGGCATTAATTTTTTTATTTTTGATTGTAATATTGAAGTTGCTAAATCGTGGATATAGCAAATTTCAAATAATTGCAATAGCCTTTATATTGATATCGCTGTCTCAGCCTCTTTGCATTTATGATTATGGCTTTTGGATGTCATTTGTAGCAGTGTTCAGCATAGCGATATTTAATGGTTATAATCAAAAAACAAACATTATTTTGAGGTTGGTATATTTTCAATATACTTTATTCTTACTTTTCCTTCCTATTGGCTTGTGTGGTATTGGCTCACCCTCATATCTTGCTGTGTTGACAAATATTTATGCCGTGCCAGTTTTTTCTATTTTTATTATGCCGTTGGTATTTATATTGGGTGCTTTGCTTCTGTGCTCATCTGATTATCTTGCTGATGAAATCTTCAAAGTTATTGATATTGCATTATCTGTTTTAATTACAACGCAAGATTATATTTTAGAACAAACAAAAAAATTTCAACTACCAGAAAGTAACACGGAAGATGTAGGTATTATTATTATTTTCAGTATTTTTTCTTTAAGTATGTTTTTCAAACAGATTGCTTTTAGTCGGGGGCTATTACTCATTACCATGTCAATGATTTGGTTTGGCGGGACGCGAAATAAGGTCGGTTATGGTGATGTGAAAATCAATGTTATTGATGTTGGGCAGGGAACATCTGTACTCATTCAAACTGCAACACGAAATTTATTGTATGATACTGGAACTAAAAAAGCTGGAAAGTATGCTGTAGCCCCTTTTCTTAATAGTCAATTTATACAAAATATTGATGCTCTTGTAGTTAGTCATTGGGACACAGATCATTCTGGTGGCTTACCAGTGCTTAGAGAGAAATTCAAAATTAATGAAGTAATATCTTATGATTTTCGTGATGGTGTGGATAGTTTGTGTAGAAAAAATAAAAGGTGGGAGTGGGATGGAGTTAATTTTGAATTTATATATCCAGCAAGCACCGATCTTAATTTGGTAATAAAAGAAAATAATAGATCGTGTGTACTCAAAGTATCGACAAAAACACAAGGTTTTAGCTTGCTTGGAGATATTGAAGCTAAGGTTGAAAAACAGATTTATAGTGAGAAGACAAACAAACTTGAGTCTGAGAGTATACTTGTTGCTCACCACGGGAGTAAGACTTCAACAAGCACAAACTTGCTTAATAGCCTAAATCCACAATTAGCAATAATAAGCGCTGGGCAAAATAACAGTTATGGTCATCCACATAGTAAAGTAATAGAGAGTTTGCTACTTAAAAATGTTAGAATACGGACGACTGGAGACTGTGGCTTAGTTACAATTGAGTTGTCTGACAAACTTGGCGGTTATACTAGCGCCACCTGCTATGAACACAGTCTGAAAAATAGACCATATAACATCTAGAGTTAAAACAAATGAAACAAAAAGAAGCACTAGCGATTTATATAAGATTGTTCAAAAATCTAAAGCCTTACAAATGGGCATTTGTTTTTTCAATATTAGGTCTAGTATTACTAGCTCTAACAGATGGAATTTTATATAACTCTCTAATACCTGATTTAATTAATGAAGGATTTATCAGTGCAAATCCAAACTTTTTAGTTAATGCTCCTATTTTAATAATATCTTTATTTATGACCAGAGGTTTAGCTACCTTTATAGCCAGTTATTTTATGGCAAAGGTTGGTAGATCTGCCGTTCGTGATTATAGAATTATTTTGCTTGAGAAAATGATGCTCTTGCCTAGTCATTATTTTGAAAATATTCCATCAGGAAATATCATTTCAAAAGTGAATTACGATACTGAACAGGTTGCTCAAGCATTGTCAGGAGCAATATCTGATGCGATACGAGGACTTTTTATTGCAATAGCAATGTTGTCAGTTATGTTTAGTAAAAGTGTTCAGATTACATTATCAATATTAATCGTTGTACCAATATTAGCTATATTTTTGAATTATGTTAGTCGACATTTGCGAAGATATAGTCTTAAAGTTCAAAAAACTATGGGAGACGTAACTAAAGTTACAGGTGAGATTGTTGAAGGTTTTCAGGTTATAAGAGTTTTTTCAGGTCAGGAATATGAAAAGAGAAGAGTAAGGAGCGCGATGTTTGCAAACTTTACTCAAGAAATGAAAATGCATTTAGTCTCAGCTGGAAGTGCCCCTGTGATGCAGTTTATTGGCTCATGTGCCTTAGCTGCTCTAGTTTATATGGCAACAAGTAGTAAATTAAATATGAATGTCGGTGATTTCACTGGGATGTTCGGAGCTACTCTTAGCTTATTAAGACCAATTAAACAGATAGCTTCAGTGAATAGTGTTATCCAAAGAGGCATAGCTGCAGCATCAAGTATATTTGAGTTTATTGATGAAAAAGAAGAAGTTAATGAAGGCACAGAGTCTTTCACTAGAGCTCGTGGTGAAATAAGCATAGAAAATTTATTTTTTAAGTATCCAGGAGCCAACCGAGATTGTTTGTCTAATATAAATGTGACTATTCATCCAGGGCAGACTGCTGCATTTGTTGGAGCCTCTGGCAGTGGCAAGTCATCTTTAGTAAAACTATTACTCCGTTTTTATGATCCTAATGATGGCAGTATTCGTATCGATGGCAAAGATATCAGAGATATAACACTGAAGTCTTTGCGTGAACAGCTTTCTTATGTATCACAAGATTTAGTATTGTTTAATGACTCAATAGCAAATAACATAGCTTATGGTGCTAAACGCAAAGTCTCCAAAGAAGAAATTTATGATGCTGCAGTTGCAGCAAATGTTATAGAGTTTGCAGAGTGCTTGCCCAAGGGGCTTGATACTTCTATTGGTGAAAATGGAACCTTTTTATCTGGTGGGCAGCGACAGCGTATAGCTATCGCAAGAGCAATTATTAAAGATGCACCAATTATTCTATTGGATGAAGCAACATCAGCTTTAGATACAGAATCAGAAAAAGTTATAAAATTAGTATTGGATAATCTACCAAACAATATCACTAAAATAGTTGTTGCACATCGATTATCTACCATAAAGAATGCTGACAAGATATTTGTAGTGTATTCTGGCGGTATAGTTGAAAGTGGAACTCATAATGAACTTTTAGCGAAAAAGGGACACTATGCTAGACTAATTTATTCACAAGAAGAATTAGAACATGCGGAATTATAGAGGTGCTTTAGAGCATTTAATAACAAGCTATTGGTATTTTGACAGCTATACATCCTTGCTTTTCTCACCATTGTCAATCCTCGCATTATTAGTTGTAAAAATTAGAAGATTTATATTAATTAGTTTTTTTCAGCGAAAAGAAGTGCGCCCTGTAGTGATCGTTGTTGGCAACATAACTGTTGGTGGCACAGGCAAGACACCATTAGTAATGTATATCGCGAATTTATTTAGTAATAGAGGGTTCAAGGTTGCCATAGCACTCAGAGGATACGGAAGTGTTAAGCCTATAAAAACAGAATGGATATCAGACTCAGATTCTGATGATGCGTACCTATCTGACGAAGCAAAATTATTTATTAATAATGGGTTTATTGTTGGTATTGGCAAGAATAGACCTGCCGTTATTGAAAAAATAGAAGATAAGCATGCTCCCGATATAATTATTTGTGATGATGGTATGCAGCATTACCAGTTGCATCGCAATCTAGAGATTTGTGTTGTAGATGGTATGCGAGGGTTTGGAAACAATCAAATAATACCATTTGGACCACTTAGAGAAAGTACTGCAAGATTAAAAAGTGTGGATATGATTATTAGTAAGGATAAGCGTTTTGATTCTGCATACTTAATGAAATATAAAGTTTCACGTATTTACTCTATAAAGTATCCAGATTATGACATGCTTATCTATCCGCTACAAAATAGCAAAGTTCATGCTGTTACCGGGATAGGCAATCCTGGGCAATTTTTTTCAATGTTGCGTTCTTTAGATATAAAAATAATTGAGCATGTTTTTCCCGATCATTACAATTTCAGTGAAAATGATTTGATGTTTGATGATGGACTTCCTATTGTTATGACAGAGAAAGATGCAGTAAAGTGCATTGATTTTGGTTTGGACAACTGTTATGTATTATCAATTATGTTAGAAATAGATGAGAAATTCAGCCTGGATCTACTAAATAAATTAGAGGTAATATTAGATGATAAACAGAAAATTACTAGAAATATTAGTGTGCCCAATTTGCAAGGGTAAATTACATTACAAAGAAGTTGAAAAAGAATTGATTTGTAAAAATGATCGCTTAGCTTATCCTATTAGGAATGACATTCCAGTTATGCTTGAGAGTGAGGCTCGTGAGATTGAATTAGATGAGCAATTATAGTTATGAGTTTTAAAATAGTAATACCAGCAAGATTGCACTCTACTAGGTTGCCAGAGAAGATCATAAAGCTAATCGGAGAGAAAACTGTGCTGTGGTATACATGGCAGCAGGCAGTTAAGTCACATGCTGATGAAGTTGTTATTGCAACAGATAATCAGAAAATCTATGATATTTGTCATGATTTTGGGGCAAAGGTTGTAATGACTAGTGTTGATCATCCTACTGGCACCGATAGGATTTATGAAGCATGCAAAAAATTTGGTTGGAGTAACGAACAGATAATTGTTAATGTTCAAGGCGATGAACCTTTGATACCTGTTGATTATATCAATATGCTCGCCGAATTATTAATTGAAAACAAAGATGCAGATGTGGCAACTTTAGCTCATAGCATTAGCAATCAAAAAGATAAGCAAGATCCAAATTTAGTAAAGGTTGTATTTGATAAGTGGCATAATGCAATATATTTTTCACGATGCCAAATTCCCTATAATGGTAAAGAATTTTTTGGTCATATTGGAATATATGCATATCGAGTAAATGCAATAAAGGGTTTTGTTGAAAATTCTACAGGAGTGCTTGAAGCGAGTGAAAGCCTAGAGCAGCTTAGATTTTTAGAAAATGGTTATTCTATCAAGATTGGCATGGTGCAAGGACGTGCTCCAATAGGTGTAAACACTGAGTATGATTATATTAAAGTAAAGGAAATTTTGGAGGAAGGGATTTAGTAATGCCAAATAGTTTATGTAAGATACTTTTTGTTTGTTCGGGTAATATATGTCGTTCACCTACAGCTGAGGGTGTGTTTGAACACTTAATTGTTGAAGGGGGAATAGATGATAAGTTTATGATTGATTCAGCAGGAACCCATGGATATCATTCAGGAGGTAGTCCTGATCCTAGATCTACATCAACAGCATTAGAACATGGAATTGATCTTTCATCACAAAAATCTAGAAAAGTACATGAAGTTGATTTTGAAATTTTTGATTACATTGTTGCTATGGATAGGAGTAACTATGTTAATTTATTAGATATCTGTCCAAAAGAATACCAATACAAAGTAACTATGTTGTTAGAGCATCTAAAAGATAGTGAGCTAATTGAGGTGCCAGATCCTTATCATTTTAGCGAAAATGGCTTTGAAGATGTATTTAACATAGTATATTCAGGGTGTGTTGGCTTACTCGGAAAAGTTAAATAAAACGCATTCGACTGTGTTTTTTCCGGTAAAATTGGAAATTTATCCTTAAATTATCTATGTTCAAATATATAAGAGCATCGCAAGAGGTAATTAAGGATGACAACTAGTGCAATAGAAACCTTTGAACTTTCCCAAAAATTATTTTCCAATTTATTTCAAAAAATTAAAACTTCAATTATAGGTTCTGATTTCTCACACAAAAATGAAGTGATTATTATAGGTGTATCTGAAGGGCATACATCTTTAATTTTACAGTTATTTTTAGCAAAAATTGCGTTAGCATTGGATTATGAATTATTACTACCATATGATTTTGAAAAATTACTTAAAATGGAAACAGATGTAAAAAGAGGGGTTATTAATAGTCCGCAACATCAATTAGTGAAAATTCTATTAGATTGTAATATAAAATATAAACCTGCTTTTTTAATACCTAATGATGACAAGCCACTAACTGTATCAAGAACTATGAAAGATAGTGAATTTGCTGTGGCTGCAGCTAAACAGTCGCGATATATAGATGAACAAAATATTACAACAGAGAAAATATGCAACGGAGAGCTGCTGAATAGAAGGAATGTATTATGTATAGTACCTGAAACTCATATGCTTGGGGTTAAAAGAAGGTTGCAAGGTCATGCGATAATAAGAGAATTATATCTAGATTCTAAAGTTGAGGAATTAGTAGAGGAAGTACGGGGTGGTTCTAGTATAACAGGTCTTGACATTAGTGCTGTTGAGGGTGATGCAAGCCCTTCTGGTGGAGCAGGTTTAAGTCGTAGTGAAGCGACATCATTAGTTGATGGTACAGATAATACATCTAGATTTTTAGAATCTGGGTTAATGACATCATCTTTAAATGATAAGTTAATAAGATTAGAAGACTGTTGTATAGCGATTGCTAGACGCCATGGTCCAGGAGGTGCTGTAGTAAAGCTAGGAAAAAATAGTATACAACAAGTAAAAGAACACTGGTTTATTGCTGCAGAAATGGCTTATAAGCGGAGATATCCACATACTTTACCAGAATCAGTGCTAGATCATAATGCATATCATGAACTGGGTAACAGTAAAGCATGTGAGCTTGATTCAATTTATTATAATTTATGTTTACCTGGTTCAAGTTGTTCTGTGCAAATTTCCAACAAATTAGATCCATTCTTGACAATAGTTGTTAGTGATGATGAGCGTGATAACAAAATGTTTCAAATTACTATTCATGCTACAGCTTTAGCAGACATAGAGTTAAGTTCGATAAATACATTTGTTAGTAATTGTGAAGCTAATGCAGTTTCAATGGCTATAGTAGATTTTTCAACTATAAAAGAATTAAATAGTGAATTGATTGAAAATATAGAGAGTGTTAGAAGGGCATTACGTGAATCTAATGTAAATACATTTTGCATTTCTGGTGCGGGAAGATTTAAGTCAAAAATAGGGATGAAGCTTGAAAGTTTTGCTAAAACACCAAATTTAGGTATGGGGTTAGAGCAATTAGCTGTTTGGGTTATTAACGCACCCTTAAATAATATACATCCTGTATATCAAATTAAACCAATAGATTTTCTGTTTTGTTTGGAGGGAATATCATCATCGATAATTAATGTTATTATTGCTAAGGAATGTGTTAAAGCAAGGTTGAAAGATCTATATGATAGTTGTCATAGAGATAGGTTTCATTATCATCAGGCGTATTCGTTAAGAATAAAAGATGCAATAGTTACTAATAGCTGCATGAAAGGAGCTCAAAATTATGCCTTTAGTTTGCTTGGAATTAATGTTCAAGTGTTAAGTAATTCATCAGAGGTGGCTCGCCCAGAAGGAATGACATCTTCATACCTTCGAGGTTATGAAAAATCTATAGAAGAAGAGAGCAAAGCTGGGCGGTTACAAATCACAGGTTATAAGCATTTATGTAGGACAAATAGACCTAGGCAAAAGCTACTTTGCTAATAGTATTATTGGAACTAAAAAAATCATTCTTAGTCTCCTTTAGTAATCCGATTAAATGTTCAAGATCTGACTCTAGATTAGAGCAATGTGACTGCTCCAGCTCAAGAGCTGCATTAATATCATTTAGCTCATCCTCAAGGAGAGATATTTGCATTTGCTGCTTTTCAATTTTAAGAGATAGCTTGGAAAGAGATTGTTTAGACATTTTTATATTCTCAAAGTGGTTGGTTGTTACATTATAATGCCAGCAATCTATTTCTTCCGGTAGGGATAAAGATCCTAATACTACGTCAGACAATTGCCATAAGTTTGTAAGCATATTAATAAGGTCAAAGCCTTGATAGTAAACACTTACAGCCATACTATGTTAATATGATTGACACGCTGTCTAGGAAAGTTAGTTATGCTTAAAACAATTAATTTGCTTGTTTTGCCCGGGGATGGAGTTGGTCCTGAGGTTGTAAGTGAAGCTCTAAAATTACTCGATATTATCTCTAGTAATACCTCATATAGATTCAATTTATTGCATTCAGATATTGGAGGGTGCTGCATAGACAAGATCGGTGTGCCAATAATGCCAGATATTAAGAAACTACTGAGTGGAGTTGATGCCGTATTATTAGGTGCTGTTGGAGGTCTTAAGTGGGATAAGGTGGATAAGGAAATTCGCCCTGAAAAAGGATTGTTACAACTGCGAGAGTCTTTATGTGCTTTTGCCAACTATAGACCAGCTATTTTAAATGCATCTTTAGCTCATGCATCTAGTTTAAAAGAATACTTAGTTAAAGATTTAGATATTTTGATTATAAGAGAATTAGTTTCAGGCATTTATTTTGGTGAGCCAAGAGGTATAGAAATAAATGAACATGGTATAAAAAGAGCTTTTAATACTATGGCATATAATGAAACTGAGATTGCGCGCATCGGTCACTTGGCCTTTAAGGCTGCTAGGTTGCGTGGAAATAAGTTATGTTCAGTAGATAAAGCTAATGTCCTTGAAGTGTCAATGTTGTGGCGGGAAATAATAGATGAAATATCTGTAAATTATCCTGATGTTGAACTAGAACATATGTATGTTGATAATGCAGCGATGCAGTTAGTTAAAAACCCCAAAAAATTTGATGTTATAGTTACTGGAAATTTATTTGGTGATATATTGTCTGATTGTGCTGCAATGTTAACTGGATCTATTGGTATGTTGCCTTCTGCATCACTAAATGAAGAAGGTGTTGGTATTTATGAACCCGTACATGGCTCTGCTCCAGATATAGCTGGTAAGGGAGTTGCAAATCCTATGGCAATGATATTATCTATAGCCATGATGTTTGAGTTTTCTCTTAATGATAATGTGTTGAGCAGATTAATAAAGCTGTCAGTTGCAAAAGTATTAGAGCAGGGCTATCGAACAGCGGATTTGTGTGAGTTAAATTACGAGAAAAAAGTTAGCACTGTTGAAATGGGAAATTTAGTCGCTAATGCCGTTCAAGATGAATTGGTAGATAGTAAATATTAAGGTAGAAATAATGAAGAAATTTAATGTTGCGGTTATTGGTGCTACAGGTGCTGTCGGTGAGTCAATTTTTGAAATTTTAGAACAACGTGATTTCCCAATTGAAAATTTATATCCGTTAGCTAGTAGTCGTTCTATTGATAAAACTATCATGTACAAACAGCACAATTTTCAAGTTGAGGATATTGCTAACTTCGATTTTGCTCTTGCTGATATAGCATTATTTTCTGCAGGCTCAGAAGTTTCAGCTAAATATGCCCCAATTGCTAGCTCTAAAGGTTGTGTTGTTATAGACAATACGTCTTGCTTTAGGTATGAAGATGACATTCCTTTGGTTGTTCCTGAGGTGAATCCTGAAGATATTGAAGGTTATAGCTCAAGAAATATAATAGCTAATCCAAATTGCTCAACAATTCAAATGTTAGTAGCTTTGGCTCCATTGCATCGGAAATGGAAACTTAAAGAAATAGTTGTATCAACTTACCAGTCTGTATCTGGAGCTGGGAAAAGCGCTGTTTCACAGTTGGTATCTCAGACACACAAGCTATTAAGTGGTAGCCCTGTTGATGCGGATGATTTTCCACGACAAATAGCTTTTAATGTGATCCCACAAATAGATGTATGGCAAGATAATGGGTATAGTAAAGAAGAAATGAAAATGGTTTGGGAGACGAGGAAAATTCTTAAAGATAATAACGTTATCGTAAACCCAACAACAGTACGAGTGCCAACGTGTTATGGTCATGCTGAGTCCATACATATTAAATTTGCAGTTAACGTAAATGTAAATGACATAGTAGATGAATTAAAAGCAGCACAAGGTTTAGAAGTATTTGATGAACAGGAAGATTACCCAACACCTTTTGAACATGGTTCTGGAACAGATCTCGTTGCTGTGGGGAGAATTAGACAAGCTATAGATTTGAATGATGGTATAAACATGTGGGTAGTAGCTGACAATGTTAGGAAGGGAGCTGCTCTGAATTCTGTACAAATTGCTGAAATATTGGCAAATAAATATTTGTAGTACAACTAGAACTATAAGTTAAGCTATAATAGCCTATAGCCATGGAAGTTTTTGCGCGATGCAAGGAGATATGCGTGATATTTAAGATTATCAATCAATTAAGGCATTTTTTATTTTTTATAATGCTGTCTATTAGCTCTAGTGTATTTGCTGCAGGCTTTGGCCAGCTTCAAGTATATTCATACTTAAATGAGACTCTATCTGCAGAAATTAAACTCTTTGGTGTGGACTCTTTTTCTAATAGTCAAGTTATTGCAAGCCTGGCGTCTCCAGAGAGTTTTGCCCAGGCAAAGATAGCCAGGCCATTCTATTTGACAAAGCTAGATTTCGAAGTAATTAGGACTAAAGAGCATGGCTCTTATGTCTACTTATCTAGTCGGCATCCGATGCAACAGCCTATGGTTGAATTTTTAATCAATTTACATTGGCCTGATGGGCAGATTGTAAGAGATTTCACTATATTGTTGGATCCTGTTCCACCAAACTTAGTGGCATCTAATCGTAAAGTTCCTATTACTCAATATGGTCCTGGGGCAAACCCAGCTAAATATAGGCCACTGCCTAGTCATAGTAAACCAGAAGTTTATGTTGATAAGACAAAAGCTAATGTTTCACAAAAAATAGTTAATAGTATTCAAGATGTTGGTGACAATAACACAGTTAAACCAGAGACTGTTTATGATATGGATGAGACAAATATGTCATCTCTAATGGCTATGTCCGATGTTTCTGATGACGATAGCGTGATGACAAATCAAGGTAAAATTGAAAAATTTGCTATGGAAGCGCAACAAGAAGAAATGCCAGTAAATACTATCCATGATTCTCAACCTATGTCAGTTAAAAATAACAGCAAGCCTAAAGTCGCTGGAGCAGACAATTCATCACAAATGAACATGGGCTCGAAACAAACGACGGCTACAGAAGGGCAACATTTTGAAAAAACTGAAGTTAAATTACTAAAAACAGCTTCTACTGTTTCAGGGATGCTTGATAAAGTTGATGAAAAATCAAAATCTTCCATAGGTAAATTGTTTAGCGCAGTTATCTGGATGGTAATACCACTTTTGGCGATAGTATTTATTTACCTTAATATTAGAAGACAGAAGAATAAAGCATTGAAGGATACAGATAGCAATAGTCCTGAGGATACAGCTGCAGACAATGATTCTAGTGATTCTAGTGACTCTAGTGATTCTAGTGATTCTAGTGAAGTAGGTGATGAAGAACCAGAGTTCTTAGGTGATGATGATGATGAATTGGAAGATGAAAGTGTAGATGATGATGATTTTTCTGTTAAAATGCAGTTAGCTAAACAATACATCGAAGTTGGTGAAAATGATAGCGCTATTGAAATACTACAAGAGCTTTTAGTTCTTGGTGATGAAAAAATACAAGATGAAGCAAAAGATTTGCTTGATGATCTCTAGGTAAACTGAGAAGTCTTGAGCCATTGTTCATCTGGATAATATGCAATTAAGAGAGTGTTTGAGTAAATATAATTCATTATATCATTACCAATTGTTGGATCGAGGCTGAAGCATCCCAAGCTTCTCCCTAACCTTCCATTAGCCTTTAAAAAGTTTCTAGATGCATAGGAAGCAGAATGCATTATTATGCCTCTGGTCTGTGCATTAGAATTAAATTCTGGCTCTAGACCTTCTAACACTATAGATGTTCCATGTTGGCCCTGATATTTACCTTTGGTCAAATAGACACCAAGAGATGATTGATGGCTGTTAGGCTTATTAGAAAAATGAGAGGAATTTAAAAATCCAGAGTTTTTACCGTGGGCGACCCAAGTATTAAAAATTATTTTTTTAGTTTTGGTATCAATAACCCAAAGTCTTTTTTGAGTTGATGGTTTAGAAAAATCAATAACTGTAACTACTGTCTTGGCTTCAATGCCAAGTTTTTTTTCAACCTTTTTGAGGGCATTTTTAGCAATCATTAATACGTGTCTATCAAGTTCTTCAATGGGTTCTTGATTTATAGATGTAGATGCATATGCAGAGCAAAATAGTAAAAATGAGACTGCACATATGCTTATTTTTAAAAAAAAATTATTTAAATTCATATAATGCTAACTAATTAACTATTAAAATAATAGTGGCCATTGTACATTCTATACTGAAAATATCAATTAAAAACTTATTCAAGCATCATATTTTGTTAATTAACTAGGTTTCTAATGTGTAATAAATGTTGTGTTAAATAACTAGTTTTGATTGATGTTTAATCTTCATTTGAGTAGAATTAGTGTTCTAGAAAACAAGTATCTAACTTAAATGAAGAATAAAGCTTTTTATATTGAGTATGCAGGGACAGGCTATCACGGCTGGCAGTCACAAAAGACAGGTATTGCTTCAGTTCAAACTGAAGTAGAAAAGGCTGTTTCTGTTGTAGCATCACAAGCAATATCTGTTGTTTGCGCTGGGAGAACTGATGCTGGCGTACATGCTTTGGCTCAAGTTGTAAACTGTCGTGTTCCAGACAATTACTCTGAAACTGCCTGGACTCTTGGAGTTAACTCAAACTTACCTAAAGATATCAGGATTATTGCTCAGTATGACGTCAACAATGAGTTCAATGCCAGATATAGCGCAGAGAGTAGATACTATTGCTACGTTATTTATAACAATAGGATCCGGCCTGGATTATTTAGTGATCGAGTTAGTTGGTATTATAAAAAAATTGATACAGAGAAGATGTTACGTGCTGCAAAAAAATTAGTTGGTCGGCATGACTTCACTAGCTTTAGGTCATCTAGCTGTCAAAGTAAGACCGCGATAAGGACTATAAAATATATTAATATACGCAAGTATGATGATGATCATATTATTGTGGATATAGAGGCAAATGCTTTTTTGCATAACATGGTTCGAAACATAATTGGAACATTGGTCGAAATAGCTACAAAGGATGAACTTCTTGTAGAGAGTATAACAGAGATTTTAGATGCAAAAAACAGAACTGCTGCTGGGCATACAGCACCAGCAGCAGGATTATATTTTGCAGGGGTAAGATACCCAAAATATTTTAATTTACCATTTATAGCCAACAAGGCTTGGTTTGTGGAGTCAATAAATGAACTGGTTTAAAAAATTAATTCCCTCAAAAATAAGAACTTTTGAAAGTAAAAGAAATGTTCCTGAAGGATTGTGGACAAAATGTCCCCAATGTCAGTCATTTTTAATAAGTGGTGAACTTGAACATAATAAATTCGTTTGCCCAAAATGTTCACATCATTTGAGAATAACAGCACGTCAACGGTTAGATGTTTTCCTTGATAAAGATAATAGGCATGAAATTGCAGCTGACCTTGAACCTATAGATAGACTTAAGTTTAAAGATACTAAAAAATATAAAGATAGATTGTCTATGGCACAGAAGAAAACTGGTGAACGAGATGCATTAATAGTAATGAAAGGTAAGTTAAATAGTATAGATGTTATGGTTTGTGCATTTGACTTCTTTTTTATTGGTGGTTCGATGGGCACGGTTGTTGGTGAGAAATTTGTTAGAGCTGCAGAAATTTGTATGGAGCAAAAAATACCTTTAATTTGCTTTGCAACTAGCGGTGGGGCAAGAATGCAAGAATCCCTATTTTCATTAATGCAAATGACAAAAACAAGTGCTGCAATTGCCAAGTTGAATGATGCTAAGATACCATATATTTCAGTGTTGGTAGATCCATGTACTGGCGGGGTCTCGGCTAGCCTTGCAATGCTAGGAGATGTTAACATTGCAGAGCCTAGAGCGCTGATCGGTTTTGCTGGACCTAGAGTTATACAACAGACTGTTAGGGAAAGTTTGCCTGAGGGGTTTCAAAAGAGTGAGTTTCTTTTAGAGAAAGGGGCTATAGACCTAATTTGTGATAGGAGGCATTTGCGAGATTGTATATATAATATTCTCTCGATGCTCCTAAATAAGTAGTTAAGAGGTAGACAATGGATGTACAAGATTTAAGCTCATGGATTGAATACTTAGAGCGCCCTGATAATTGTAAGATTGAATTAAGCTTAGATAGAGTTCTACAAGTTGCATATAAACTTAATGTTACCTCTTTTTCATGCCCTGTGGTTACAGTAGCAGGTACGAATGGTAAGGGTAGTTGTGTTGCAACTCTTGAAGCAATTGGGGGTGCTTTAAATAAGCGTGTTGGTGTCTTTACTTCTCCTCATATGCATCATTTTCTTGAGCGAATACGTATTAACAATGAAAATGTAGAAGGCCATGAAGTGTGCTCAGCATTGCAGAAAGTTCATACAACAGCTGAGTCAATTAATATAAAACTAACTTACTTTGAGTATGTAACCATGGCCGCTCTGGTTATTTTCAAACAAATGGAATTAGATCTTATTATTCTTGAAGTTGGTCTTGGTGGTAGATTAGACGCTGTTAATGTCGTTGATAATACAGTTGGAATTATTACCAGTATAAGTAAAGACCACAGTACTTTTCTCGGTGATACGTTAGATGAAATTGCTCGAGAGAAGGCCGGTATTTTGCGCAAAGGCTCATGGGCAATCTTTAACGAATTTGAAAATTCAGTAAAAACATTGAAATCTGTAGCAAAAAATGTTGGGAGTGGATTGTATACTTTAGGCAAAGATTTTTCTATTAATGAAGATTCTGAGAATTGGAATTGGACAAATGGTAGAGATAGTTTGCTGAATTTACCCTTAACGGACTTTCCTGTTCAAAATGCAGCTATGGCTGTGACTGCGAGTTATTTGCTTTATGGTGAGCAAATAACCTCGAGTTTAATTAATAAAGTTTTGAGTGAAGTATTTGTTTTGGGTCGATACAATAAGATTATTGTAAATGATGCAAAATTTATACTTGATGTCGCTCATAATACCGCTGGGGCAAGTTGGTTGCTACAAAAAGTATTAAGCCAAAATACACAGGGTGAAATTCGAGTAATATTTCAGTCTTCAGCAAGAAAAGAATGGAATAGCATAATTAAAATGTGGAAGAAAAATGTCAATAAGTGGTATTTTATTAACACAAATAATAAAGATTTAACTAGCTCTTCGGAACTGTCAGCTGAACTAGAGTCCAATAATTATACAATTGTTGATAACTGTAACAAAGCTATAGAACTATCGGCATCTGAGTCAGCAGAAAAAGATGTAACGGTAATTTTTGGATCTTTTCATATAGTTGGCTTATGTTTGAAAGAAACCGAGAGTTTAATGGTATAGGGAATATATATGAGTTGGGTTGATTTAGCTGTAATTGGTGTTGTGCTGGTTTCAACATTGATTGGTATCTATCGAGGATTTGTTAAAGAGATACTGACCTTAATTAGTTGGGCTACGGCTATAACTTTAGCGTATAATTTTTATCATTTAATTGATCCTTATATTGAATTTATTACTATTCCTTTGATTCGTTCACTTGTTGCAGGTTTCATTATTTTACTTGCGGTTTTGGTGGTTTTGTCAGTAGTTAATTTTATTATTTCAAAGTCATTAAGTGCTATTGGCTTCAAATGGTTTGATCGAAGCTTAGGTGCAGGGTTTGGTTTTGCGCGTGCGTTACTGGTCATGTCTATTGCAATAATACTAATATCACCACAAAGTGATATTAGTATTAGTAAAGATAATGCTTCTTTAGTGAATAAAAATAATAATTGGAAAAAAGATTCAATATTATACCCACGTGTTGAAGATGTAGCATTTTCACTACATAAACAATTGCCTAAAAATTGGGTGCAAAAAATCACAAATTATTTACTGTAACCAGGTAATGAATCCATATCCCACTAGACAGCAGTCCTTCTATATGCATTTTAAAAAGATGTTTAGGCAAGTTAAATAAAAGTTTTCTTGATAATCTACCTGTATTATACTTTCAATATCTTATATGGAACTTAAGGTGATTGTCGTATGTGCGGTGTTATGGGAATAATCGGGGATAGTCAGGCGAATGTACTTTTGTATGAAGGCTTGAATATATTACAGCATCGTGGCCAAGACTCATCAGGAATCGTAACATTTGAATCTGGGAATTTTTATACTGAAAAAGGTCATGGTTTAGTAAAAGATGTATTTAGTGGGGATACATTAACAAAATTAATTGGTAGCCAGGGAATTGGTCATGTAAGATATCCTACATCAGGAAAGTATTCAGTACAGGAAGCTCATCCTATATACGTTAACACTCCTCTTGGTATTTATTTATCGTATAACGGTAACCTTACCAATACAACAGAGTTGAAAACAACCTTACTAAATAAACATCATCGGCATATAAACTCATATAGTGATTCAGAAGTTTTAATTAATGTTTTTGCGAGTGCACTACAAAAAAATATAGAAAGTGGAATTGAAACTCAAAAGGCAATTTTTCTTGCTGTAGATGAGGTCCATCATCGATGCACAGGTGCTTATGCTGTGATAATGCTTATCGCGGGGCATGGTTTACTGGCATTTAGAGACCCTAATGGGATTCGGCCATTAGAGTATGGAACTAAAAATGGAGCATATGTGGTTGCATCAGAAGATATAGCTATACATTCAGTAAATTATAATTTTGTATCTAGTGTACAGCCAGGAGAGGCTATTCTCTTTAAAAGCTCTGGAGGAATTGCTAAATCAAAGTATGCTAAAAGTCTATCTTTACCAAAAACATGTTTATTTGAATATATTTATTTCGCACGTCCAGATTCAAAAATAGACGGAGTATCTGTTTATGAATTCAGATGTAAGCTGGGCAAATTGCTAGCCAAACAAATAAGAGCTAAAGGCCTAGATAACAAAATTGATGCAATAGTTCCCGTACCAGAAACTAGTAGGCATTCTGCGTTAGCTTTATCTCAAGAATTAGGAATTCCTTATAAAGAAGGATTAGTGAAAAATAGGTATGTAGGTCGAACTTTCATAATGCCTGGTAAAAAAACACGAAAAAATTCAGTGCGCAGAAAACTTGCACCATTGACAGAAGTGTTCAAAAATAAATCTATACTTTTGGTTGATGATTCAATTGTTAGAGGGACAACCTCAAGAGAAATTATTAAGATGATAAAAAGTATTGGAGCAACTAGGGTTTTCTTTGCCTCAATCGCTCCAGCTATACGATATCCGAATGTATATGGTATAGATATTCCTGATGCTAATACTTTGTTTGCAAAAAAATACAATTTAGAACAGATGAAATGTGAACTTGGTGTTGATGAATTGATTTTTCAAAACTATGAAGATGTCCTGCAATTGTTAGAGCAATATAGTGATTGCTTATCTGGCGCAGAGAGTTCAATGTTTACAGGAGAATATATCTCCGGCAATATTAGTACTAAATATTTACAAGTTCTTTCTAAGGAGCGTTCAGAGCATGAGCAAGAAAAAGCTCTTAAAGATGAAGGTTTGAATCATAGTGACTTAGTTATAAATTCCTAATTAATAAAGTTTTTTTGGTAATCAAATTCATTGGTTTTTAAGCCTTTAGGAAATTTGTTAGCATATTTTTTATTTTCTTGTACAGTAGTATTGCTAATTTGAGTATGTACTGCTATCTGTAGATTATGATTGTTAGTGTTTATTGCATACTCTTGTAATTCAGATAAAGCTTTTGGATCATAACCTGCCCTATAAATGTAATCCATAGATGATTTATCTATAGTGTTTTTATGTTGTAATTTAGCAATAATTTGTCCTAATACTGCAGCGAGTTGTGCCTCAGATTTTAATTGTCTTAAATACCCCTTACTAATAATTATTTTATTGTAATTTCTTATTTGCAAAATAACATCGTTGCTGGATGATAATGTAATAACAAATTTAGTACTTGGATCATCGCTAACAATAGCAATTTTTTTACCAACACGTTGTACATATTCTTCTTGTTGGGCTTTACTCATTTGTGGGATGGATTTTCTGATTTTATGTAATGAATGCTTGTAGGTGGAATTAGGGCTTTGTGATGCAATGATTTCATTGTTTTCTGTTTGTGTTAAGGTCACATTATTTGTACAAGAGCATAGAAATAACCCTAACACCACAATATATATTTTTTTTAGCTTCATAGGTCGCACCTGCTAGCCGTTAACTATACTGAATATAGCACTTAAGGCCTATTATTATGACACTATTCCTCTAATATGATGTAAAATTAATAGTATTCGCGTAGATAGTAATAAACTGTAAAAGCTAAGGAATTATGATTGTGCAAATTTCCTATATAAATAATGATGAGAAGCAAGTATCGATAAATAGATTACTGGCACACATTGATAAAAACTATAAAAATAATGATAAAAATCTTTTGGAAGAATTTGTCAAATATTATTATTGTGCAATATCAGCTGAAGATATGAATGAGCGTGGGATCCATGATTTATATGGTTCTCTAGTTTCTCATTGGCAATTATTAATAAATAAAGACTCAAGTGAAAGAATAGTAAAAGTATATAACCCTTCTTTTGAAGTGCATGGCTGGCAATCAAGTAGAACGGTAGTTGAAATTGCTATTCCAAGTCTTCCATTCGTATTATCATCATTGAAGATTTTGATAACCAGGTTAGAGCATTATATGTATTTAGTGATAAATGCTGGCAACCTATCAATTGTTAGGAATAAAAGTAATGCTATTGTTAACTTTAATGCTAAGGCTAAAAAGGAACAGACAGAGTCTTTTGAAACAGTTGTTTATATGGAAATTGAGAGGCAAAGTGATGAAAAGTCATTAGAGATAATATCGCTACAAATAAAATCACTGCTTGAAGATATAGATTTAATATCTGCTGATTGGAAGCAAATGACAGACACTTTAGACTCTGTTATAAAGGAAGCTAAAGTTTACGGGACATTTGATCCTGATTATAAAGAAAAAATTGCTTTTTTAAATTGGTTGAAAGAAAATAATTTTACTTTTTTGGGATACTCAAAATATAATGTAATCAAAGCTGAGGATGGTATTGAATTAAAGCAAGAAAATGCGACCAAAATGGGAATAATTAGAAGCAATAATCATTGCCATGAGTACTCAATATCTGATTTACCCCTAGATATACAAAATATTTATTTGTCATCAAGCCTTCTGATTTTAGGGAAAACTAATTTTTTATCAATAGTTCATAGACCAGTATATACCGACTATATAACATTGAAAATATTTGATAAGACAGGAAATGTAATAGGGGAACATCGCTTCGTTGGCCTGTATACTTCTTCTGCATATAACAATAGCACTCTGCAGATACCTTGGATAAAGACCAAGGTAAATAGAATTTGTGAAATGTCTATGCAAAGTGGCCAAATTAGACAAAAGAATACGCTGGTGAATTTATTGGACACTATGCCAAGAGATGATATGTTTCATGCCAGTGAAAAAGAACTACAACAAGTAGCTGTTGGTATATACCAAATGCAAGAGCGACCTAATTTACGATTCTTTATAAGAAAGGATGTTTTTGGAGCCTTTTTTTCCTGCTTGGTGTATGTTCCTAGGGAACGTTTTAATTCTGAACTTAGAGAGCAAATTCAAAATGTATTAGTTGAATCTTTAGGTGGGCATTCAGTAACATTCTTTACACATTTTTCCGAGTCAATTTTAGCAAGGATTCACTTTATAATTCGCGTATCAAAAATAAGCGATATAAAAATAAACCCAAGTCTTATTGAACAAAAGCTTATCGATACGGCAAGAACTTGGCAAGATGATTTAAAAGAAGTTTTATTCAGTCATTATGGTGAAGAAGATGGTAATGAATTATATAGGCGTTATTCAAAAGCCTTTCCGGCATCATATAAAGAGAATTTTTCCAGTCTAATTGCAATGATTGACATCGGTCATATTGAAAGGATGATCAAGAATAAAATGGTTCTTGATATGAGTTTATATAAACCGATTGAAGGCAGTGATGAATTCTTTCGTTTTAAGTTATTTCATGATTCAAAACCAATAATTTTGTCAGATGTAGTTCCCATGCTTGAAAATCTCGGTGTGCGGATATTAAATGAAAGACCATATAAAGTTAGAAAACAAAGAGCTAATGGTGTTTGGATAAATGATTATAAGTTATCCCAGAATGGGTACCAAATTAACAATCCACTAGATCTTAAAGATAAGTTTCAGGATGCCTTCAGAGCTGTTTGGGAAGGTCGTGCTGAGAATGATGGATTTAATAAATTAGTGTTGATAGCTGGAATCAGTTGGGAAGAAGCTAGTATGATTCGTGCTTATTATAAATATTTATGGCAAGCAGGTTTAACATTCAGTCAAACTTATGTTGAAGAAGCTTTATGTAAAAACATAAAAATAGTAAAAAAACTAATCGAGCTATTTACTGCAAGATTTGACCCTGACAGTTATGTTGATGAAAAACATCAAAATAATATTGTTGCTGAAATTAAAGAATTATTAGATGAAGTTACTAGTTTAAATGAAGATACTATAATTCAAAGATATGTTGAGGTGATGCTTGCAACCGTACGGTGTAGTTATTTTCAAAAGGATAACGATGGAAACAGAAAGCCATATTTGTCATTTAAATTTAATTCACAAATAATTTCTTTCCTACCTAAACCAAAACCATTATTTGAAATATTTGTTTATTCACCTAGGTCTGAAGGTGTACATTTACGTGGAGCTAAAGTGGCTCGTGGAGGCCTTAGGTGGTCAGATAGGCATGAAGACTTTAGAACTGAAGTTTTAGGACTAATGAAAGCACAACAAGTTAAAAATTCAGTCATTGTACCATTAGGTGCAAAAGGTGGTTTTGTGGTTAAAAATCTTGACCAATATAAAACCAGAGAAGAACAAATGAAAGAGGTTATATCCTGTTATCAATCCTTTATTAGAGGTCTTCTAGATTTAACTGACAATAGAATACGAGATTCCATTTCTAAACCTGAGCAATTAGTTACTTATGATGCTGATGATTCATATTTAGTTGTTGCAGCTGATAAAGGGACAGCTACTTTTTCTGATATTGCTAATGAAATTGCTATTGAATATGGCTTCTGGTTAGGAGATGCTTTTGCATCTGGTGGTTCTGCAGGTTACGATCATAAAAAAATGGGGATTACTGCTAGGGGAGCTTGGGAGTCTGTAAAAAAACACTTCTTAACAATTGGAATTGATACTCAAGAAGAACCATTTACAGTTATTGGTGTTGGAGACATGGCCGGAGATGTTTTTGGCAACGGCATGTTATTATCTGAGCATATAAAGTTAATAGCAACATTTAACCATATGCATATTTTTGTAGACCCAGATCCTGATCCTAGTACATCATTTGCTGAGCGTAAAAGATTATTTGAATTGCCTAGATCATCCTGGAGTGATTATGATCCGAAAATATTATCTAAAGGTGCAAAGATTTTCGATAGAAATGCAAAATTCTTAACTTTGAACAAAGAGATAAAAGAATTATTTCATATTAAAGAAAATACTATTATTCCTGATGAGTTTATTAAAGTAATATTGAAATCAAAAATAGACTTGTTTTGGAACGGAGGTATTGGAACGTTTGTAAAATCCAGCGCGGAGACTCATGCAGATGTTGGAGATAGGAATAATGACAATATTAGGATAAATGCTACAGAGTTTAGAGTTAAGGTTGTTGGCGAGGGGGGTAACTTAGGACTTACTCAATTAGCTAGAATTGAATATGCTCTACAGGGAGGTATATTAAACACTGATGCTATTGATAACTCGGCTGGGGTTAATTGTTCTGACACAGAAGTCAATATCAAAATTTTAGTCGATGATATTGTTCGATCTGGAGAAATGACTTCAAAACAACGAAATAGATTATTAGTGGATATGACCACTGAAGTATCAGAAATTGTATTAGATAGTAATAGAAGACAAAATGAAGCTATTAGCATGACCGTCTTTCGTGGAGCTCAGGATATAGAAATGCACTACAGACTGATTAACCAGCTAGAACGTGAGAAAAGGCTAGATCGTGAGCTAGAGTTTTTACCTACAGAAGAAACCGTTTTGCAGCGTCGATCAGACAGTTTCGGATTGACAAGGCCGGAAATGTCAGTTGTTTTAGCATATAGCAAGATATTGTTGAAAGAGGAATTACTTAATTCAGGGTTGCCAGAAGAACAGTGTATGCTAGTTATGTTAGAAAAGGCTTTTCCTAGATGTCTTACTGAGCGTTATGCTAAATACATGCGAAGACATCAATTGAAAAGGGAAATTATTTGTACTCAATTAAGTAATATTGTTGTTGATGATGTAGGGATTAACTTTATTCATCGTTTGCAAGATGAGACTGGTAGTTCAAGTGTTGAAATAGTTAAATCGTATTTAGTGTCTAAAGAAGTATTTAATATCAATGTATTACGTGACGAGATCTATAATTTACCATCTAGTATTGATAATAAAATAAAATATTCAATGCTTTTAGAGTTAAATAGATTAATAAGACGAGCATCTAGATGGTTTTTGAAGAACAGACGTTCAGGACTTGATATTGAAAATACAATTGAATTGTTTAGGGTGCATGTGGAAACAGTTTCTGGGGAGATTTTCAATATTATCAAACGTCTATCGATAACTCAGGCACAAACAGCCTATGACAAGTATATAAATGCTGGAATTGATCCCAAGCTTGCACTAAATATTTCGTCTATGCCGTTTATGTTTTCAGCTCTTGATGTAGTTGAAGCTGCCACCAGTAGTGATTTAGAGATTGTAGATGTAGCCAATGTTTATTATATTCTTGGAAAACAGCTGAAACTTGATTGGTTTAGAGAAATGATTAAACAGCAAGGAATTAATAGTCATTGGGACTCGCTAGCAAGAGCAGCTTTTCGTGATGATGTTGATAAGCAACAACGTAATTTAACTGTCCTGATAATGCAATCAAATATGGAAAATAAAGATCTTGAGTTTGATAAAGTAGTTAGTAGTTGGATTTCCTCAAATAAAGAATTATTTGATAGGTGGGAGCATTTTGTTCAGGAACTTAATACCAGCAAACCTGATTTCACGATGTTTGCTGTTGCGTTAAGAGAGTTGCTAGATTTATCTCAGACGATATCATACTCTTCTAGAAATACTTAGCGTTTACTTGATTTGCTAACTTTGAGGTTACAAAGGTATTAGTTATATTTGTAACAAGTTAGTTCAAGAAGCATTATTATATGCGAACTGGAGATATAGTTAATCAGCATAGAGACTGTTATTTATAGCTTTATAGAAGGTGAGATAACAGATTGAAGTTATGAAACTCTTTTGTTAAGATTATCTTTGTTGGTATATAATTTATATAGACCTACCATTAAATGGAAGGCAGTTCTTGTTAGATATGTTAATATGAAGCATATTGAAAATTGGCAGTAAAAAGAATCAGACTTAAACGAGGCCATCAATGTTCCTAATTTCTAGGGACTGCTTAGTTTTCTTGTGATATAGAGTCAATTGCTGAATAGAGAGTTGGTGGCTCATGATGCTTTGATAAGTGAATGAGTTATAACACCAATTAAATACATCGAATCCCCAAGTTCTTTTAGTGGGGAGTGTCAGTGGTTTGTAGAAAAATGGAATTTCAATTGAATACAAAATTATATCAAAATATTATTAAACCGTTGTTGTTTTGTCTACCTCCAGAGACTGCACATAAATATGCTATGGAAGTTTTGAAGTATAGGTATAAATTTATCGATACTCCAAAGCCTGACACTATTGTTAAAGGCTTGCCTGTTGCAAATAAAGTTGGTATTGCTGCAGGTTTTGATAAAGATGGGGAATATATTGATACTTTGGCAAAACTTGGATTTGGATACATAGAGGTTGGGACTGTAACACCTCTACCGCAACCGGGTAATAAGAAACCTAGGCTACACAGATTTGCAGATAGTGAATCATTAGTGAACAGTATGGGATTTAACAATAGTGGTGTTGATGTTCTAATTAAAAATATTAGAGCTTCAAGATATACAGGCACTCTTGGAGTAAATGTTGGGAAGAATTTTAATACACCACTACATAAAGCTGTAGATGACTATATTACCTGCATAGAGAGGGTATATGAATATGCCAGCTATATTGTTGTAAATATATCATCACCAAATACAAAAGATTTACGAGAATTACAAAATGGTAAGTATTTTCGGCCACTCATTGATGATCTGAAAACATTGATGCTTAGTTTAGATGAAGAGCATAACCGACACGTTCCATTGTTCATAAAGATCTCTCCAGATGAAGAGCTTGATGTTGTTCAGGGTATAATTGAGGTTCTTTGTGAATTTGATGTCGAGGGCATAATTATAGCAAACACAACAATTTCTAAAGATGTTAAAAATTCTATTGGTGCAAAAGGGATTGCTGGCGGGGTTAGCGGCTCGCCACTAAAAGAAAGCTCTAGAAAGTCCTTGAGACTAGCTAAGCAGTTGTCTGGAGATAAGTTGTGTGTAATTAGTGTTGGAGGAATAGATTCAGCTGAAGAGGCACAATATCGCTTAAGTCTTGGCGCAGATTTAATTCAATTATATACAGGGTTAATTTATAAAGGACCGCAGTTATTGAAAGATATTTTAGCAAACAAGGAATCCAGTGGGCTAACTGGGGTGGAAAAAATTGCCTCCTTAGAGCTTTCAGTCTGAAAATATTAAAAAACATACGACATTCCTTCTATAGAGCTAGAAAAATAAATCTAAAAGTAAGAGAATACCGATATATTTATTTTTTTAGGAAAGTTTGTGAGTCAACAAACATGGCAGGTGGTTGCAGTAAATGATGTAGTTATTCGTTTTGCAGGCGATTCTGGTGATGGTATTCAGAGTATTGGTGGGCAAATGGGCAATGCCTCTTCTCTCTCTGGAAATGAAATTCGTTCATATTCTGATTTTCCTGCAGAAATTAAAGCGCCAGCAGGGACTACAGCAGGCGTATCTGGATATCAACTCAGTATTTCAAGTAAAACTATATTTGCAGTCGGTGATGTTATTGATGTTTTAGTTGCACTGAATCCTGCAGCACTAAAAGTATCAATATCAGATCTTAAGCCTAATGGTTTATTGATAATTGATTCTGACAAATTCACTAATAAAGATTTTGTTAAAGCTGGTTATGAATCTGATCCAACAGTAGAGTTAGATTCATCTTATACCTTAATCAGTATTCCAATGACAAAATTGACAGTTGAAGGGGTCAAAGAATTTAAGATTTCTCACTCAAGTGCAAAAAGATGTAAAAATATGTTTGCTCTTGGTGTCATATTAGCAATACATGATAAGCCAATGACCAGCATCACTGGGTGGATATTAAGTAAGTTCAAAGATGATGCAATAGTTTCTGCAAATATTGCTGCATTGAAAAAGGGTTATAATTATGCTGAAGTAAGTGAAATTCTGCCAATTAAATATAGCGTTCCTATAGCCAATCTTTCCCCTGGGTCCTATACACAAATAACTGGAAATAAAGCATTAATGTTAGCAACTCTAGCAATAAGTGATGCTTTTGAAAACAAAGTTGTTGTTGCAGGTTATCCAATTACACCCGCATCAGAGGTTCTACAGCTCTTGATTCCATACGCTAACCGTGACTTTGTTGCGTGTCAAATGGAAGATGAAATTGCAGCAGTATCAACTGCTTTGGGAGCCAGTTATGCTGGTGGTCTTGGGATTACTATTACTAGTGGACCAGGATTAGATTTAATGCAAGAGGTAATTGGGTTAGCAATAGCTGCAGAATTACCATTAGTAATTGTTGATGTGCAACGGTCTGGACCATCAACAGGCATGCCAACTAAAACAGAACAGACGGATTTATTAGCTGCTATATATGGTCGGCATGGGGAAAGTGAAATACCTGTTCTAGCACCTAGAACACCAGGTGAGTGTTATGATGTAATGTTAGAAGCAGCTCAAATAGCAATTAATTGCATGACGCCGGTGATTGTTCTCAGTGAGGCAGTCTTAGCGAATGGTTCATCTCCATTAAATTTAGATAAATTACCAAAATTTGACTTAAAGATACCTAGACTAAATGGTGCAAGAAACTCTACAACTTATGCTCCAGATTGGTTATACCCAGGAAGGGTAAATAGTTATAGAACTATTGGTGGATTAGAGAAAGACTATGATAGCAATTATATTAGTTATGATTGTCATAATCATGAGTTGATGACGCAAACCAGGCAAAATAAATTACAATCAGTTACTAAGTTATATGAAAATTGTAACTATGAAAGCAAAGCTAAGGTTGCAATAATAAGTTGGGGGGCAACTTATGGACAAGTACAAAGTGCCTGTGAGCATTTAGAGTTGTATAAACTGATTTTCGAGCATATTTCGTTGAAGAATGTACACCCTATTTCAAATGAAATAATCCAACATCTTTCTACTAAAGATAAAATAATTGTTGTAGAGCAGAATAATGGACAGTTATTCACTTTATTATCAAGTAAATTATCTATGAAAAATATGGTTAAAATTAATAGTGTTACAGGCGAGCCATTTAAAATAAATTCTCTATTTTTAAGGCTTAAATCTGTTCTAAATGAAGTTGATAATGCGGTGTTAGAAGAATGTTAACAAAAAAAGATTTTGAATCAAAAAATGAAGTTCGCTGGTGTCCAGGATGTGGTGACCATGCAGTCTTAACAACCTTGCAAAAAACATTGCCAGAGCTCGGTGTAGATAAAGATAATACTTTGATTGTTGCTGGAATTGGTTGTTCAAGTAGATTACCATTTTATATTGATGTGAATGGATTTCATACCGTGCATGGTAGAGCATTTCCTATTGCAACAGGTGCTATATTAGCAAGGCCTGAACTTACAACATGGGTTGTAACTGGAGATGGAGATGGATTTAGTATTGGCTTATCGCATTTAATTCATTTGTTACGACGCAATGTAAACGTTAAAGTATTGATGTTAAACAACAGAATATATGGTTTAACTAAAGGACAATACTCACCAACTTCTAAAATGGGACAGCTCTCTAGAACAAGTAATAATGGCGTCGAAGATAAGGAATTAAATCCAATTGAAATGGCATTAACTGCAGGAGCAACATTTGTTGCTAGAGCAATTGATACAGAAGCAAAATCTTTGAAAGAAATTATTACTAAAGCAAATAAACATAAGGGTGCAGCATTTATTGAAATACTACAGAATTGTAATGTATATAATGATGGAGTATTTGCACAGATAAAAGATAAAAAAAATCAAGCTAATTCTATCTTAAGAGTAGAAGAAGGTAAGCCCTTAATATATGGGGTAGAACAGGAAAAAGGATTAGTTTTTAACCAGGAGACATTTTCAATAGAGACTGGTCATGCTCAAGATAGTATTAATTACCGTAATACTAAAGACGATTTTTTAGCTAAAGCGATTGCTAAGTTAGATTACCCAGATTTCCCTGTAGCTATAGGTGTTTTTAAGAATACGATTACGAAAATTTTTAATGAAGAGAGCAAAGAACAGGAAAGTGAGGCATTACTCGCAAAAGCTCTAGATAAGCAGATGACCTGGAAAGTATAGATTGTTATGGATTACATACGGTGCGTGCTTTTCAAATTTATTGTTGAGCCTTCATGTAAATAAGTCTGTAAACTTATAGAGATGTATCTGATAACAGTCTTTGCTTGAAAGAAAACATCGGCGTTTTGTCTTATCTATATACACTAATTATAATTCTCAAAAAAGCAGACTATTTTAACGTTCATGACAACCCCCTTAAGATTAACGCACATATTAGTAAAGGTGATATGTGGTGCACGGTAAAATAAGATATGGCTATCTCAGTCGCGTTTAATCTTTTCATTTAATTATTAACAAAATAAAAACATATAAGTTAATGTGAAAATTAACTTTTAATTTTGATGTGGGCGCTTAAAGCTGATTAAATGGTCACAATTTTTACATGCATAATAACAAAAAGTCTAGGAGTTTATAATGTCAGATGATGAGCAATGTAAAGAATTTGTTAAATCAATACAAGAAAATAATAATATAGTCTTTACTGAAGGTTTGAAATGTTTATCTATATTTACAGGGTATATTCCCAAAGATGTTGCCCAAGGAAT